>Ga0070741_10000617_pt1 | contig 122960 bp, 138 predicted proteins | sample Coa_R1_4_FD_66440 | JGI IMG/M metagenome (GOLD analysis project Ga0070741, IMG submission 66440) | Surface soil microbial communities from Centralia Pennsylvania, which are recovering from an underground coalmine fire - Coalmine... | ecosystem: Environmental > Terrestrial > Soil >... | reverse complement strand
TTGATGATAATAAAATTACAATAAAGAAAGATGATAAAAATTTGGTTTGATTTTTTATTTTTAATTTCTCATTTTCAGAACGAATGAGAATATAACCCGAAAGGGGAACAAGCAATACTAAGAGTATTGGATTATTTGGTGGTGAAATGTCATGTGCAAGAGATTGTAGGTTGTTTTGGAATTGTATTCCATTGTTTTCCAGTATTACAAATCCTGATGAAATAATTATTTCAGATTGTGTAAGCTGAGTTTGTAATTGTTTGTCAAGATGATCAAAGGTTTGTTGTACAAAATTCTGGTATGATGATAATGTATCGTCTTGCTGTGTTGATTGTGTTTGTTCAACTACAATTGATCTACCATTGAATCTTATTCTTTCTGGGTTTGATATTTTGTTAAGTGTTGTAAGTCTTTCAAATTTTTCTTTTGTAAACATTACTATTTTCTGATCCAAGTGTACTGTGTTGATCGGTAAGTTGTCATCTAACGAAATTATTTTAGAATTGGAAGTTTGTGTAGGATCATTTTGTGAATTCTTATTATCATTTGTATTAACACTGATGGATTCTTCAAGACTTATTGTTAGATGTCTTGATTGTGTTACATGATTAGTTTGTGAATCAATATCAGTTCCGCTTTGATAATTTGAAGTTGTGGGAACAGCTTGTGCAAGAGGTACAAGTAAAATTGCAATCATTGTAATTATGGCAACGGAGTAAATTTTCTCTTTCAACAATTTTCACCTGATATAGTAACATCCAAAAATCTGGAAAAAGGTAAAAATTCAAAATTACTGAAAATATCCTCTGATGACAGTTTATTGGAAATTAGGGCAGAATTCCCTTTTTTCATGTTCATATCTGATTTGGAGTATAATCTTAAAGGGGGCTTGGAACATCTAGGGTCATACTTGGATCCAAATCGGTATAAGCGATAGATTATGAATCCATTTTGGAAGGCAGATTTTTAGTGACTTTTTTGATATTTTAGACCAAACCAGTTGTACCAAAAACATCAAATCATATAACAAACAAAAAATTGAAAATGTTTGATCCAGCTTATGTTAATACAAAAAATAACTTATAATATTTTTTAGTCGATATAAAAAACCTAAAGCTCATTTCATTATAATTATCAAGGTGTTTTTTATTAAAAATAAATTAAATGTGTTCAACATCTAGTTTGTACGAAGACATTTTGAATTTATTCAAAAACAGTACTGTGATGATACCAACAATCATGATAACTTCGGCTATATTTCCAAATTCTGGAATGGGCTGTAGACTTTGTTCTTTGAGATCTTTTAAAATATTTTCATCATAAAGTATAGCATAGTCTGGATAGCAATTAAGCATCTTTCCATTATCGATACTGGTAAAATTCCAATTTGTACATTTTAGATCATATTCGAATTTTGTATTGTCATTTTTCCAATTAAATCCATTTTGAATTGTTTCATTAGGATAACCATGTCCTTTGACTAGTGTGATTGTATCATCAGTATAATTGGAACTTACTTCTGCAAATAATGCATTAGGATAAAGGTATATCACATGAGGGTGATTCGTAATTGCATTAAATTCACCTCTTGTAACATATTCGTTATGAAGTATTATTACTGTAGCATATTTTTGTAGTATCTTTGGATTTTTATCTATGTCAACATCTGTTATGAATGAATAATTCAACATGTTTAGTACGTATGAAGAAACTATGCTTGAAGAATACGTACCGGAAAAATTAGACGGTATAGGTACAGTAAGACAGCTCTGCCCACATTTCTTGTTATAATAATCATAAAATCCATTTTTTCCATATGCAGCTTGAGTAAATACAGGATATACAAATACAACATTGTCAGATTTGGCTGAAAATCCAATTTGATTATACAAGTCCTTCAATTCTGGCTTTAATGACATGTCAAAGGATACTACTGTTCCATTACCGGTTATGACTGGTATCAAATTGAAAATAAGCATGCTCTCAGGCAGCACTAGTGTGATATTTTCAGACGGTGTTTTATGGTATATTTTATAGTATTTTCCTGTTTGATTGTATACAATTTCGGGTTTTTTTTCTACATCCAAATGCGATTCGGCAAATATGGGATAATACAGATTAGACAACAACAAGACAAGCATAACAAATACTGAAAGTAATATCTTCAATTACAAGAGTTAGAGAGTATCTTTTGATTAATCTTTTGGATATGAAATAATTTTCCATGAAGTTTTTTCAAGGATAGAGATTTTAATCATAAACATAACATTTTTCAAGTTAAATCATATGCAAAATCAATACAAATTAAGTCACTGAAAAATTAATAAAAATGCCCGTCAAAAAACTGGGCTTTGGGGTTATACAGTTTAACCTGTATTAATTGTCCATTTGATTGTCAGAGAGTCACCATTGTTCAGTGCAATGCTACTGATTCCTTGGTGTGCAAACATTCCACCAAACGTGGAATTGTCAGTCGTATCATTGAACAGACCAGATTCTGTTATTTGAGTTCCAGTAGCACGCTGTCCTGATAGAGGACCAAATGTTGCCTGAATCAGAACTGTTGAACTTGAAGATCCTGTTGCATTGGTGTATGTGATACTGCCTTGTTGTCTTGCAAGACCGGTTGAACCTCCTCCTGCCTCTTTTGCCAATCTGTAGTCAGTTGTTGCAGGTGTTACTGTACCTGTTCCGTTTCCTACAGCAATGACATTGAATGGATGAGTTAGTGCACCGGTACATGTACCCGTACCTGCTGTACCTCTACCTCCAGTACTTGCTCCACCAAAGAGATCTTTGGTTACACAGTCTTTGCCGTTATTGACAACGGTATTGTCAGTCTGTCTGTATGCTTTGATGTTACCATTTGCATCTGTCACTATAGTGGTTACGTGACCAACCATATTCATGCCAGCACTGGATGATGTACCTTGTGTGACAATCTCAGATGGTTGTGCAGTAAGCAGGTTTGTGCCTAACATCCCTGCTGCCACTAGAGCAAAAGTTACTCCGAACAACGCATAGGTTGTATTACGGTTCATTATGTGCTTTATTCGATTATTACTTTTAGAGTTTATGGCAAATATCGTCTCTGGCAAGTACCAATCTGGATCTTTTATCGCGTAGAGAGGGACATGGACTCGTTTAGTTCTACAGTAATGTGTTTGCCTGTGACTTGCTTTTGGGTGGCATTGGGGAGTATTTCATTTGGTGGGTTTTGGATATCTTCTGGAAGTGTTTTGTATGATGATATTGTTATAATTGCTATTGCAATGACAATACCAATTCCTATACCTATTAATTTTTTATCCAAATGGCATAACCTAATGACACTTTACTTCTTGCGATATAAATATGGCGAAATCATTTTTGCATGAAAAAGTTCAATTCTGCGTTGTATACAAAAATAATTAGAATGAATCATGTCAAATTATTTGCAGTGATATCAGTTTTGATCTTGTTATCAATACCAAGCGCAAGTGCAACTGAACCAGTAATGATAACTATTTCATCCACCATGGATAAGATCAATTTTGATGGAAAATGGACTTTTTATACAGAATGGAAGCAATCAAGTCTTAATACAATTTCATATGCTGATGGAACACAAATTCAATTAAGAACAGCTCATCAAGATAATTTTATTTATGTATTAATTGATGAAACATCAAAAACTAAATTCAACAAGTATGGAGATATGGCAGTTATCTGCTTTGATAAGAACGATACCAGATCTGTAACAGCAGATGAAAATGATTATTGTTTTGGAGTACCATTTGAGGGAAAACATCCTTTTACACTTAGAGGTGGATCACCATTAGCAGAAACAAGTCATTATATCAAAATTCAAAATCCAGATGGATTAATTGGAGTTAGTGGAGTCTCTGATCAAAATGATAGATATACTACTACACCTCATGCAAGTTATGAATTTAGAATTCCAACTGATCTAGTTGGTAGATCAGATATTTACGGATTTTATCTTGGAATATATGATCAAAGAACAAATCACGTATATTCTTGGCCACAAGATGCTTCTGCCAGTTCACTTTTGGATATACCGCCACCAAAGAATTGGGGCGAGATCATTTCACCAGATAAAACATTGCCAGAATTCCCATTACCTGGATTGGCGTTTTTGCTTTCTATCATACCTCTAATTGTGTTTAGAAGGGGCTTGCTTGGCAATAGTGCATGAAATTGTCTCAAAGCAAAAAACAATGTCAGTTTAATTTATTAAATAAAAAAATTACAAGATGTAAAAAGTGCCCCAGGCTTTCCCAGTACATACACCAGATATCTATAAAAAAGACCAAGAGGTTTTTAGATGAGAAATACTGGGGAAAACCTCTTCCAAGTTTTGGAGATATTAATGCAAGACTGTTGATTATAGGATTAGCTCCTGCTGCACATGGTGGTAACAGAACAGGAAGAATGTTTACTGGTGATAGTTCAGGAGATTGGCTTGCTAAAGTGCTTTTTAATTTTGGATTTGCAAACAAACCAACAAGCCACAACATAAATGATGGCTACAGATTAATTGACACATATATCACAGCTTCTTTGCATTGTGCACCACCACAAAATAAGCCATTAAGGGAGGAGCTTGAAAATTGTTCAGTTTATCTAAAGAAAGAGATTAGCATGTTAAGCAATGTAAAAGTGGTAATTTGCCTTGGTAAAATAGCGTTTGACTCTTGTGTAAAGATCTTAGAGATTAAGGGAGCCAAGTTCTCTCATGGTAATTTGATACGTCATCAGAACAAGATCATAATTTCTTCATACCATCCTAGTAAACAGAACACACAGACTGGCAGACTACAGTGGAACCAGTGGGAAAGTGTTTTCTCCCAAACTAGAAAGATTTTGGAAGATATGACTCAAAAATAGTTAGTTTGTTTAGAAATAACATAAAAAGAAGGCTTTTCGCCAGCTTTCCCCATCCGAGCTTCTCCCTACTCGTATGTTGATTGTGACGATACGCCGGAGGGTGATGGAACTGATGGGAATCTGTCGCCAATTTGTTGTTCTGCAACTGCTGATGCTTCTTGTAGAATCTTCTCGGTTTCTTCGTTTGACGAGGAGGTATCCACGCTGAAGTCTCCGCCTGCAAGTGAGTCCATCATCAAGCCGTTGAGTGTTTGAGTCATCGCATTGATTTCGGAATCTGCTTCTGGCATAAATCTTCCAAGAGATGACTTTAGTCCCTTCATTGTGGACATTGCTGGTGCTATTGCAACCATTGCATCTCCGAGGTCGTGGATTGTAGTCAAGCGTAGTTGTACTTGCTCCAATGCCATTCTTGCATTTCCTAGCATCTTTGTGACTTTTCTTATCTCTGCTAGCTCGTTTGACAGAACGCGGCTTGTGGCTGCATCATGCTGCTGCATTGCGGCCACGATTCTTTTGAAAAGCTGTTCGTCTCTTTGTCTCAGCTTTCCCAACATTGAATCCATCTTCGATATTTGACCCTGTAACTTGTTCACAGCTACCTCTATCCTAGGTTTTAGAGCTCCCTGTGGTTTTACAGTTTCACGGATCTTTTCGGTTATGCCTACAGACTCTGGTCGAGTCCAAGACTTATCGAAGCCGGTCATGCGGGGTAGTTTACGAGTTGATTCTTAATTGCCGGTGTATATTATAGTCAACACTAGGCTAAATTTAGCTCACAAAATGTAAATCAGGTACACCAATGGTTTGATTATGCCAAAAATAGCTGTCTTTGATTCAGGTCTTGGCTCCCTATCAGTCATTAGACCGATTCAGAAAAAAACCAAATTAGAAATAATCTACTTTGCGGACCAAGAAAATTATCCATATGGTACAAAGTCATCAAAGGAATTAAGTCGTATAATTAAATCAACAATTTCAAAATTAGAAGAAAGATTTTCTCCTGATGTAATAGTTGTAGGATCAAATACTCCATCATTATTACTTGGAATTAATACAAGACGCAAAATTGTTGGAGTACTACCTCCCTTACATGATGCATCAAAAAAAACTAGAACAAGATCAATAGGAATACTTGCAACAAGATCAGTTATAAAAAGCAAAAAATTGCAACAATACGTAAGAAAAAATGTTCCAAAAAATATTCAAGTAACAAAGATTGATGCATCTCCACTTGTTGAATTGGTAGAATCTGGAAAGTTCATGTCAGAAAAAAAACAAACGATAAAAAAAATCAAGAAGATTCTATACAAGATACCAAAAAATAAAGTCGATACCATTACATTGTCAAGTACACATCTCCCATTTCTTTTGCCAATGTTACAGCAAGTTTTTCCCCATGTGTCATTCTTGGATCCGGCTGATTCCATAGCAAGAAAAGTTGCAAGTATGTTATCAAGCAAAAAATCAAGATCTAGTTTGAGAATTTATGCATCAGGTGACATTAGAAGTTTTCAGACCAAGTTACACAAGATTGGAATTAAAAACAGAGTACTATCTTTGTGAAATCGTTTGTGCTTTCCTGTATCCATGACTAAATGTCTTGTCATATAGTCTAGAATATTCATAGTGTTTTGGGTTAACTATGTCACCAATGATTATGATTGTAGTCTTTGTGATTTTTGCATCTCTGATTTTTTTTGTTATATCTACAAGAGTTCCTGTGATTATTTTTTCGTCCTTCCAGCTTGCCCTATAAACTGCTGCCACGGGAGTTGATTTTGGATATCCCCCCTTGATGGCCTGCTTTACTATATCTGAGACAAGATGCACGCTGAGATAAAATACCATGGTAGCCCTGTGTTTTGCAAGCTCTGAGATTTTCTCTCTTGTGGGCACTTTGGTTCTGGATTCGGCCCTTGTTACTATGATGGTCTGAGTTACGCCAGGTAATGTGAGCTCACATCCAAGCGCAGCTGCTGATGCAAGAAATGACGTTATTCCAGGAACCACCTCATAGTCAATTTTTTCTTTTTTTAGGTTATCAGTTTGTTCTCGTATGGCACCATATATGCTTGGATCACCATCGTGTAATCGTACAACTAGTTTTTCTTGTAAGGCTCCATTACGTAAAACAGTAAAGATTTCTTCTCTAACCATCTTTGCAGCATCATATAGTCTGGCTTTTTTGCAAAGTTTGATGATCTCTTGCGGTATAAGAGAACCTGAATAAACTACAACATCTGCTTTTTGAAGTAATTTTTTTGCTTTTATTGTTATCAGTTCTGGATCGCCGGGGCCACAACCAACAAAGTAAACCTTAGGCACGTTTTACCACCATTATTGAAAAATATTTGTTGGTAAAAGTATCTTTGGTTACTTCACCCAGAGTTAGCTTTTTTACTATCTCCTGATCTGTTCCGACATCTTGGGCTATTGCAAAAAGTGAAGAATTTGGAAATCCAGCCTCTTTTAGTAGTGATATAACCTGATCAAAGTATCTTCCGTCTTTTAAAAAGATCATTGTATCACAATTTTTTGCAGTCTCTTTTACTCTGGCAAGATCATAACAAGCAGGAATTACTGCCATTGTTTCATCCCCTTCTGCGATACTGATTCCAACTTTTGATGCAAATGCAAACATGGATACAATTCCAGGTATGATTGTAATTTTTATGTCAGGATATTTTATTTTTAATTCGCGGTTTACATAAATCCATGTACTATAAAGTGATGGATCCCCTACTGTAAGATATACTACATTTTTGTCTTTTCTTACTGCTTCTGCAATTATTTGTGCGTTTTTTTCCCACGTATCTTCTAAAATATCTTTGTCTTTTACCATTGGAAATACAAGGTTTACAACTTCGGGTTTTTTTGATGGATCAACTAGTGATGACACAATAGAATACGCAATGCTGTCTTTTCCTTCCTTGGATGTTGGACACATTATTACATCGGCATTCTGGATTGCTTTTACAGCTTTTACAGTCAAAAGTTCAGGATCGCCTGGACCGCATCCTACACAGGTTAGTTCTGCCACGCTTGAACTCTAATTTCACCTAAATAAAAGCTAAATTTTTGTTGCAGATATTATGGTGACTGGATTTCTTGCAAGCATCATGGTTCCAGTAGAGGTCTTTCTACTTTTGGATATTGTAACTTGAATGACGTCAATAGAAGAAAATTGTAGTGTTTTGATTGTATTTAGAACAGAATAAAGAGTTTCAATAAGAATAGTTCCTATCACTATTCTTCCTCCTGCTTTGAGCTTTTGTTCACATTTTTTTATTATATCTGATGTTTCACCACCTGTACCTCCAACAAAAATGGCATCAGCCAAAGGAAGTTCATCTATTTTATCAAGAGCGTTTCCTAAAATAACAGAAACGTTTGAAATTGAAAATTTCTTCAAGTTTGTCTTTGTAAGCTCCACTGCCTTTGGATCGATATCAATAGAAAATATTTTTCCAGTAGGACCTATTTGATATGACGCTTCAACTGATATGGAACCACTTCCACATCCTACGTCATATACAACCTGTCCTTGGGAAAGCCTTGCTTTGCTTATCTGGATTACACGTACCTCTTCTTTTGTAATTGGTACTTCTTCGACTCTCTCAAAGAATTCATCCGGTATTCCAGGTGTGCTATGCTTCCACATTAGGTTATTCAAAATTAGATAATATTTAGAACTATTTGACGGTTCCAATTACAGTTTCTGCATGAATCAAAGTATTTGCCAATATCCAGCTAAAAATGAACATTAGAAAGTAGCTTCCATATCCAGTGGTGAGAAGTTTTTTCTTGTCTGGCGGTGGTATTGGGATTCTAAGTGATCTTGCTACACCATATGATATAATGAACATGATAATCATTATTGCAAATCCAAGACCAACTCTCCCTGAAACATCCAGTGGGTCTCCAATTTCTGCTGCCAAGATTCCAGCCAAAATTCCTAACCCTATACGAATCCAGAAAACCTTGTCCAAACCACGTTTTATCTTGGACTCGTCAATTTCCATTGGGGATGGAGTTTCTGGAGGAATATCTTTAGTAGGATCTTTTTTAGGATCGTTTGTATTTGTTCTCTTATCTTCTGGTTTTTTCTTTGGATGTCGTACCAACTAAATTTTCAAAATCACTCAGGCAAGTCCTGTTTAAAATGTTTGGTTAAAATCCAATAGTAAAGGTATAATCACCGAGTGGTTGTCAGATCTCATGACACTTGCAGGTATAGAACTGCGTTATTTGGTAACGGAGATAGGAAATAAAGTAAGGGACTACTATGTAAGTAACATCTACGGAATATCTCGCAACAGTATTCTCTTCAAACTTCACCATCCAGAAAAACCAGATATTTTGCTAATGTTTTCTACTTTTGGTTTATGGATAACTAGTGTAAAGATAAACCAGATTGAAGAAAATAGACTTGTTAAAAGATTAAGAAATGATTTACTTAGAACAAGAATATCTGAAATAAAACAACTTGGAAGTGAACGTATTGCCTATGTTACATTTTCTGGTTTTAACCAAGATTTTGTCCTAGTTGGAGAATTTTTTGGAGATGGGAACATAATATTGTGCAATAAAGAGATGAAGATTCTATCTTTATTACACTCAATTGAAGTAAGGCATAGAAAGCTAGGCGTTGGACTTGCATATGTTCCTCCTCCTTCCAGTGGATTGGACATTTTTGAAATTACTAAAAAAGACATAGAATCGATAAAGATTGCCGAAGCTCCAGTTGTAAGATGGATAGGCAGAACACTTGGATTACCTGCCAAATATGCAGAGGAAATAGTTAGAATCTCAAATGTAAACCCACAAGCAATTGGAAAGACAGTAACAGATGAAGAAATAGAGACAATCTTTCATTCTGTTAAAGACTTGTTACATAGAGTCGTAGATGGGAATCATGATCCTTGCATTATTCGTGGTGAAAAAAGTGCGGACGTATCACCTATTCCAATTAGTATAACGGGTGGAGAAAAAATAATCAAGGTTTCTAGTTTTATGGAAGGTCTTGATTCTCTTTTCTCAGAGAATCTTCTTGAACATGGCAAATTATCACAATCAAATACTGTAACCCAAAAAATTGTCGAATTAGAACACAAATTGGAAGAACAAAACAAGGCCATTTCTGTTGTAAAAGAACGATCAGGTATGATTTCTGCCGTGGCGAAAGCATTGTTAGGGATAGCAGGTACTGGTGTTACCTCAATTCAAGATCCATCTATTCCCGAATTTCTAAAAAAACACAATGCAGATCTTAGACGTGAGAGCGGCATGTTGTTCATTGACATATCAGATGAAAAAATCAAGATAGATCCTCAGTCATCCATCCAAGCAATTTCTTCAACTTTATTTAATGAATCAAAAAGACAGATGAAAGCCATTGAGACAATTGATATGGAAAGAAAAAAGACGGAAAGAAACCTAGAGGCGTTTAGAAAACAGGCAACCATAGCAAGAGATTCTGTTGTATTTTCAATACAAAAAAAGAAAGAATGGTACGAAAGATATAGATGGTTTTTTACTTCGGATGGCCTTTTAGCCATAGGTGGACGTGATGCATCGTCAAATTCTTCGGTAATTAGAAAACACCTAAACAAAAATGACAAAGTATTTCATGCAGAAATAGTTGGATCTCCATTTTTTATCTTAAGAGAAGGAAATGAAAATCCTTCAACCATAACAGAGGTTGCACAGGCAACTGTCTGTTTTAGCAGGGCATGGAGGGAAGGGCTTTACGGATTAAATGCATATTGGGTTCATCCTGATCAGGTTAAAACAGCAGCACCTACTGGGCAGTTCATTGCTAAAGGATCTTTTGTCATAGAAGGAACAAAAAATTTTGTTCAAGTATCAACAATGCAGTTAGCCGTAGGACTATACCAAAAAAATGATGATGACTATTCATTAATGTGTGGACCGGTTTCTGCTGTAAAGAAAAATTGCATTTATTATGTAATTATAGAACCATCAGGTGTTGATATGGTTGAAATTGCAAAAAAGATTAGATTAGAGTTTTTAAAATTCAAAGATAAAGAAGATGTAGTGAAAGCATTCACAATTGATGACTTTACAAGAGCAGTGCCAGCAGGAGATAGTCACATAGTGTCATCTGGCGTAGGTCAAGCGTACAATTGAATGCACAACCAAGTTTTGCAGTAGATGCAATGTTAGGCAATATAGCAAAAAAGCTACGCATACTTGGATATGACACAAAATATCATTCATCGATTGATGATGAAAAATTAATCAGCATAGCAGAACAAGAAGATCGCATATTGCTAACAAAAGATGTGACCCTAATTTCCAATGCTAATAAAAAACATATCAAAAGTTTACTGGTACAAGGAAATGATGATCTTGAACAATTAATTCAGCTATTTAATTTTCTTGGAATAAAAAATATTTCAATAAGCACGAGTTTATCATATTGCGTTTCCTGTAATGGAAAATTAGAACCTATTGAAAAAAATATTATCAAAAACAAAGTTCCAGATGGAGTTTATGATATACAACAGAATTTCTGGATTTGTAGTAACTGCAAAAAAATTTACTGGGAAGGAACCCACTTTGAAAAGATTCAAGAGTTTGTGTCCAAATTAAATAACAGATTACAATGATCTTGTCAAATAGTGATGGAGAGTTATTGGTAAAGACAGCAAGAATGGCAATTACCAAATATCTTACAGATTACAAAAAAATTGACTTGACAGATGAATTTAAGGAAAAATTTTCTTTTAATTCTGGCGTTTTTGTCACATTAAATAAAAATGAAGATCTTAGAGGATGTATTGGTTTTCCAACCCCTGACAGAAAATTGCACCAATCATTAATAGAGGCAGCTATTGCATCATCTACAGAAGATCCTAGGTTTCTTCCTGTTTCAATAGAAGAGATGAGAGAAATAACTGTCGAAGTTACAGTTCTTACCCCACCAAGTGTTATCAAAGTAAATCATCCGTTAGAGTATCCAAAGATGATCAGGGTAGGAAGAGACGGACTCATAGTAAGGTGGAGATATGGTTCAGGTCTACTTCTCCCCCAAGTTCCACTAGAGTATGGTTGGAATGAGGAAGAATTTCTTAATCACACTTGTGAAAAAGCTGGTGCACCACCTAATTGTTGGAAGCAAAAAGGTACCATAGTTTTAAAATTTGAAGGAATCGTATTTCGAGAAAAAACTCCAGATGGTCCTGTAATAAAATTAGAATTATGATATGTTTCCTGTAATGCCATCAAGTGTAATTTCTTGCCCATCTTTTAACGAGTCATAGTCTTCTTTTGACATTGTAACTAGCGGAATGTTAGAGATTGCACATCCTGATGCGGTTGTCAGGTCGGCTTTTTGACAGATCATAGCAGATGGGGCGCATTTGTTATATTTTAGAGAATATATTGTGTAAGCGCCAACGCTGCTTCCTATTCCAAAGGGGAATACAAGTATTTTTCCTGCAACAGATTTTCCAAAAAGATCATGTTTGGTGTCATGAACCATACCAGTTTTCTTGTCAATTCCACCAAGAAAGTTTATTGGGTTTTTTGCTACAAGTAGATTTCCTTGTGCTTTTCCACGTACAATTATTTTTACATTCATTTGGTTTCCTCATTAATTATACGCTTGAGGCTTTTGAGGTTAACATCTACCTCATTTGAAGTTCGCAGGTAATAAGCCCCTTTTACGCTGTTTGTGGTTACAGAATCAACCTCGTCTTTATCTATCAAGGGAGAAAGACAGGTACAACAATCATAGAGAATCTCTCCACCTGCTCTTTCAATTTCGTTGGCATATCCGAGATTTCTTATTTGATCTTTTATTGCTCTGGGACAAAAGATCATACACTGTTTCGTAAAAGAGCGTCCCTTTAGCATTCCAGATAGATCTCTAATTTCTTCAAGTCCTAGTTGAGGGCTTCCAAGTGTGATTACATCGCCATGTTCAGATGTGTTAAGTTCATCATGTATATTTTGTAGTTCTTTTTGATCAAAGTCTATCTTCTCACCTTCGCCTTCCTCTAGTGTAAACATACCACATCTTCCAGATGTTCCCATCCCAGCACATAGAGACTTGCAGCTTCGTTTATCAAGACGGCCTGCCCCAGAAATTGCTACGGAATTTCCCGCAACTTTTCCTGCAAAATATCCAAGCATTCCATATGTTAGCTCATCTTTTGCTTCCACTTTCATGCGAATCGTGAGATCTGGTTTTCTATTTTGCTCATCTCTGAGGTCAGAACATGGACTTTTTCCCGTAAGCGCACTTGCTAAAGCGCTAAACGCCCCCTCTTTATTTGTCCTGAGTCCTGAAATGGAATTTGCATAAATGGCCGCATTACTTTCTGCAAATGAGACATGTGTACCACGTTTTGGAACATTAAAAATTTCATACGGTATACATGAAAATGATGAAATTGCTCCCATTTTTTCATATGATTTTTTTATGCTCGCCTGTTTTTTGATAAACTCATCATCTAATCCATATTTTGCAACATTATCAAAGTCAAATCCCATTGGGTTTACAGTTGTTTTTACTTTGAATTTTGCATCTGAACTGAGATGCGATAGAAAATCTACTCCTGCATCACCAATTGTATTGTAATTTACACCAGAAAGATGTGCCCATTCAATTGGAATTAATTTATCAGAACCTGATGCTTCTCCAATTGCTACAAGAACACGATATGCTAGTGCAAGTGTTTCACCATGTTTTCCATCAAGTGCATCTTCTTCTTCTTTAGTTAATTCCAACACACGGCCTTTATTATAACAGATATAATACTTGTGTGGTCAAGTCATTATTGTTTGGATAAAATACAACGAATACTAGACGGGATGATTCTGACCATGAACTCAGAAAGGCCACCCAGGATGACTGCACTCAGAAAATTACGTGAAGCTGAAAATGACAACCCTTTGAGCATATTGATTGGAACCATTCTTTCTGCAAGAACAAGAGATGAGAATACGTCTACAGTAGTTAAAAAATTATTTTCAAAATACAAAACGGCTCATGATCTGGCAAAGGCAAAGGTATCTGATATAGAAAGAATAATCAAGTCCACAGGATTTTACCGTGTAAAAGCAAGAAGAATAATCAAAGTTGCATCAATAATAGAATCAAAATATTCAGGCAAGGTCCCAAAGACACTTGAAGATCTTCTTAGTTTGCCAGGAGTAGGTAGAAAAACAGCTAATTGTGTTCTTGTGTATGCTTTTGACAAACCGGCCATTCCTGTGGACACTCATGTACATAGAATTTCAAACAGGCTGGGACTTGTAAAGACAAAACAACCAGAAGAGACCGAATTAGAGTTAATGAAAAAAATTCCTCAAGAACACTGGATACGAATTAATGATACCTTTGTAATGTACGGACAGAATATCTGTAAACCAATATCTCCACTGTGTTCTGTATGCAAGATAAAAAAGGAATGTAATTATTATAAAACTAGGAAGTTCTTTTCTTAGTTTTTACTAACACAACTATAATTGCACCTGTTATACCAAGCACAATAAATGGCATGAAAAATATTGGGTTCTGAGAAGGATCACCGGAAACAATACTAAATGTTAGTTTTCCTGCATTTACAGGAGCAGGATCAGATTGTGAATTCATGCCAAAAACAGCAATATTTTTGACGGTCAAGCCAGCAATATCCAAATTAGAAACTGCTTCTCGTTCTCCCACACTAACTGTAAGACCACCGTTACTGGAATGAGTTGCAGTAATTGGCTTGTCAGCAGTCCAACCAAGTTTTGCTTCTTTGTCAATTACAAAGTAACCATCTTCAGGAGTATTTACCGCTACCCAGAAGACATAGTTAGGTGGTCCTCCCATACCAATTTCTACAAACTTGGGAGTATTGAGATCTTCGTATAGTCTTATCATTACATTTCCATCTGAATTTGCATATTGTAATTTATTTTCCATCTCAACTTGCCAATTAGTAACATGTTCATGATCTAGTTTGAATACAGTTGCATTTTTACTGAGTACATTAAATGCGGTGTATGGAATATCCAAGGAATCATAACGTTCAGATTTGTTCATCGTGGACTCTTGGGCATAGACAGGCAAGAATGAACCTGCTAATAAAAGTGCGATAAGCATTATTCGCATATTATGACCTAAATTCAATTCAATAAAAATCTAGTCAACGAATGGATTTTGCAGTTTTAACAGCACATCAAATACTTCGGGTCTTATCATGTATTCTGATGGCTTTTGTTTTTCAAGAATCATCTTTCTTAGTTTAGTTCCGCTTAGTTGCTCTTGAAATTCTGTACCATGTGGACAATTTCGTTCACTTGCAAATGACAAGCATTTTTTACAATAGAAAAACGCTGGAAAGAACATGGGCTCGATTCCTATGTCTGGATATTCATCAAATATTTTTTGAGCTGCAAATGGATCATAGTAACTTCCAACTCCGGCATGATCTCTGCCTATTATAATACTAGTACAACCAAAGTTTTTTCTCATTATTGAATGGTGTATGGCTTCTTTTGGACCTGCATATCTCATTTCAGTGTGAAGTGTTGCAAGATGACATCTATTTTTAGGATAGTAATTTTTTATGAGAGTCTCATATGACCCTACTATTGCTTCATCTTTGTAATCACCAGATTTTTTCTTTCCTATCAAGGGATTGATGAATAGTCCGTCATGGGTGTTAAGTGAGGCCTTTTGAAGCATCTCATGTGCAACGTGTGGAACATTTCTTGTTTGAAATGCTACTATAGTTTTCCATCCCACTCTTTCAAATAATTCTCGAGTTTCCAGCGGTGATTTTCTATATCGCCTAATTGGTGTTTCTTGTGGTCTTTTTACATAGTCAATTTTTCCGCCTACAAGGAATTCTTTCATAGTCATGGTTTTTGTTACACCTGGATGATTCTGATCAAGTGTCCCATAGACTCCTATCGCAGTCTTTTCTTTATCAAAAGTGTATACATCTTCTACGTGCAAAATTGCAAAATTAGTTCCATTCAGGTTTAGTGCAACATCTCCTGCATCTTTCATCTTTTTAGCTGTGTTATTGTCAACATCCAGAACTATTGGAATTGTCCATGGCAAATCATTTGCTAATCTGCCTTTTGTAATCACTTGCTCATAATCTTCCCTTACAAGGAATCCTTCTAATGGACTAAAAATGCCATCAGCGATATTCTCAACATCATTTGCAAGATCAGAATTAATTGGTATTGAGAAAAGTTGGTTTGGATCTTTGTTGGTAATTCTATTTACTAATTTTCCACCATGTGGTTTTGAGACCCCCGTACCTGATGCCAAGATTATCACTTACCATGGTCTGCATGTAAACCACACTCTTTTTGTGAATCTGATTCCCACCACCAACGACCCGCGCGTAACGGTTCGCCGGGTTTGATTGCTCTAGTACATGGCTCACATCCAATGCTTGTAAAGCCTTTATCGTGTAGTTTGTTGTAGGGAACATTGTTTTTCTTGATATAATCCCATGTCTGTTCCCATGTCCATTCTATTATTGGATTAATTTTTAGAATATTGTTATGTTGTGAGTCTATTTCGATTCTATTGGCAGTAGATCTTACTTCAGTCTGATCGGCTCTTACTCCGGTAATCCAACCATCTAGTGTAGATAGCATTTTTTTGAGGGGATGTACCTTTCTTATTCCACAACATAATTTCCTGTTACCAATACTTTGATAGAATAAATTCATGCCATTTACACTCACCATTTGTTCTACTTCATTTTGATCTGGAAACATCACTTCTATGGTTATATTGTATTTGTCACGAATTGCATCCATGACATCATAAGTTTCTTGATTTAATCTCCCAGTATCAAGAGTAAAGATTCTTGCTTTTGGGTTTATTTTCAACATCATATCTATAACTACTACATCTTCAGCTCCAAAGCTTGATGCAAAAGCAATTCTAGATTGTAAGTTATCCAATGCCCATTTGAGAACATCTTGCGGAGTCTTAAGCTTCTCATTTAACTGCTGTATCTGATCAGCAGCAAACTTAGACATGATAAATTGCGTTCTTACTCGTCATATAATTATTTAGGTTTAAAATTCATTCGAGTTATAAATAAGACAAACCAATGAAAATAGAATGAATGAAAAAACTGTTGTTGTTGTTTTTCCATCAGTTTATACATTAAATAAAATTAATGATCTACAAGCAAGCATTTCAAGTATACTAAAAATTAAAAATTATTCTGTCAGCAACATTAGAAAAGAAGATTCTTTGATAATTATAGAAACTAGTGATCCTGTCCTTGTTTCATCTACAATATCATCGTTATTTGGAATAGAGAAAGTAGCTATTGCTAAAGAAATTGCTAATAATTTTGATATCGTACTTTCTACTATTATTAGCACCTCGCAGAATCTTTTATTAAAAGGTGAAAAATTTCTTGTAAAAGTAGAAGGCAATACTGAATCTTATCTAGGAAAAGATGTAGAGATCGCAGCTATTGCCTCTCTTGTTGAAAAAGTTTCCAGTTTAGAAGCAAAGCCTGGGTCAGAATCAGAGTATGATAAGCTTGTTTATACCATCATCACAAAAACTCATGCATATGTCTGTATTTTCATAGACAAGGGTTTGGGGGGCTTACCTTACAATTCGCAAAAAGAAAAAATTTTGTGCTGTATACATGATGAATTATCAGCCATTACATGCCTTCAGGCAATTAAAATGGGATTTGAAGTACGAGTAATTGTTTGTTATCACAATGATGCAGACCTGCTTAAACTAGTAAAAATTCTAAACAAGATAATTCCTAGAATAATCGAGAATAAAATTAAGATTCAATTCTGTAAGATTGCAAAATCCAATATGATTTCTACCATAGTTTTAGTCACAAATATTTTGATTACAATAGCAAAAAAAGAAAAAATTGCCAGAATTGCCTTATCAGCATCTCCAATGATTTTTCCTCATAATTTTTCAGAATATATAGCAAAACTTGCCAATCAAAAAAAGATCATACCGTGGTTTCCTCTCTCTGGAATTGATTCGTCCATAATAGAGAATGCAAAAGACATAGGCCTTGAAAAATACACATCTAATCTTAAGGAATTGTGCAGTATGAAATTAGACCAAAAAATACCCAAATTGAAAATCGAATCTGTAAGGAAGGCATTGAAAACTCTCAAATTTGTAGAAATTACCATTGGTACAAAGAACATACACGATATTCTTGATTCATTAAAATCAAATCATTGAGAATTTAAACAGGTCCAATTTACCTTTCTCTTAATATGAAGAAGATAGGAGGGTTTGTCTATCCTTGGGGAAGTGGTCATTATACAAGGATGATGTATCTGGATGAGGCAATTCGAAAAATTATGGAAGAAGATGTAGACATTCATTACTCTAGCAGTGGTGAAATTTATCAGAAACTATTACAGAAATTTTCTGGAAAAAAGGATCTCATACACCATATCGAGATGCCAATACCAATAGATGGTAGGAAAGGTCCTAGTGTGACCTTATCTTTCTTGAATTTCCTTTTGCCAGTTGCTGGCAGACCTCCACTTGTATCAACTGTTGCCAATTATTTGAGAGCGGAGGGTAGACTTTATGATCAACAAAAATTTGATTTGGTCGTAAATGATGGAGATGTGGGTTCCAATACAATCGCAAAAAGAAGAGGCGTAAAGGCTATTTTTATAACTAACCAGTTCAAACCAAAACTTTGGGCTTCCAGATTTTATCTATATCCAGGATTAAGGTATGTATCAAGGAACATTGCAAAAGCAACAAAGATAATAGTTGCAGATTCAGCTCCTCCAAATACCTTGTGTGAATATAATTTGAATTTCCCTGATAAATTAAAGGACAAAGTTATCTATGCTGGTCATTTTTCAAATAGAATAGAAAGAAAAAATGAGCCCAAATCAGATCTTGAAAAAATATTAGAAAATTCTGGCAATTTTGGGTACTGGATGATTACAGGAAACAAATCGACTAGAGAGGTAACTCATAAAGCATATCAAAAAGTCTTTCATGCAGAACAAATGGGTGATGAGAGACGGATTATCTCTCACGCTAAAAATGATCCTTCTATTGACAAAGTATTAGGAAAAGATGGTAAAGCATATTCAATTTCTGAGGCTCTTGAAAAAAAAATTGATTGGATTCAGATTGACATAGGATTCTTGTCGGAACAGGAAAAGGACACTGTTCTTAACCTGTGCAGATATGCAGTCATTAATGGCTCTCATACTGCTATGGGAGAGATCCTAGGAGGAAAATCCAAACCAATCATTGGTATACCGGTCTATGATGAGCATACTAACCAGATAAAATGGGCTCAAGATAAGAATCTAGGAATACTGGCAACTTCAGTTAAGCAAACAGTAAATGGAGTAATTAAGATACAGAAAGATTATAACAAGTATCAAGAAAGCTTGCAAAACTTCTCTAGAAATTATAATCAAAATGGTGCTGAGAATACAGCAAAGATAATTTCTCAAATGCTGGAAGACTAGAAAGAATTATAATTTTTCAAATTGGAATTTAATTCCTGGTACGCGGTATTTTCGATGGGCGAACTGACCTTTTGGGATGAAGACATAAACCGCGTACCAGAAATTGGCAAAAGCTTTTATGGATAGATTTGATGATCGCCGTCATTGACTGAATGCCCTGAATGTGCAGCTAAGGAAATACAAACTGAAATGAAATTTGATTCTAACACGAAACATTTCATTTGTAAAAAATGCGGACTGTTTGCTACAAGGGAACAAATTAGTGATATCAGATACAGACTCAATAAACGAGATAAGACTCGTGAAGATAAACATGATGAATACAGAGACTGGTGGCAATCAAGTAAGAAAGATAAACAAGGTAATTAACCAAAGTGAGTTAGAATGGTAAAAGAAAAAGAGATTCCAAAATGGGTACAAGATGAAATAAAAAATGCAAAATTTGGAAAGCCTGAATCAATTACTAGGACTGGATACATTTTAGAGATATATGATAAAGATATGAGGATAGATGCTCAGATCTATGAGGCAGTAGAAGATGGCAGAAAAATTATAGAAGGAATGAGTTTACCCAAAAAAATCAAGCCAGATGACCTTATGAAAGGAGTTGTCTATGAATTTACGATTGATGCATACAAGGCACCTTTAAACAAAAAGGTTACAGAATTTCTCAAAAAGGAAATGGAAATCGATATGGATGCTATATATCAATTTGAACTTGCTAATCTAGAACTTATGGATGTGGATTCTGATTCTGCAAGTGAGGAAGAATCAGAAGAATAAAATCAAGTTTTTGATTGTAGCGACCTTTTAAAGATTGAACCAATTATTGGATTAATTAGATAAGGGAAAGTTTGCTTAAACCAGACAGCAATTCTAACAAATTGTGGTACTATGATTTCTAGTCTGGGTGATGAAGAAGCTCGTACTATTGCTTTGGCAACAGTTGTGGCACTAAGAGAAATAGAAGAATAGTGTGGCATTTTATTAAACGAGTTATTGTTAAAGAAGTTGGTTCTTACCATTATTGGACTTACTACAGTGATACCAACACCCGTGCCTTGTAGTTCATGGAATAGCCCTTCTGAAAATCCTAACATTGCAAATTTTGAAGCGCAGTAAGAGGCCATTTTGGGTATACCAATGCTTGCAGCCACTGAAGCGACGTTTACTATATGGCCGGATCTCTGCTGTAACATGCTAGGCAGAAACGCCTTTGTGCAATACAACATTCCAAAAAAGTTAGTCGCAAGTTGAGATTCTATTTCTTCTATCGATGTTTCATTTACGGTATTGTATATGCCAAATCCTGCATTGTTAACAAGAATATCTATTTTGTCAAATTTTTCTAAAACAATTTTACTCATTTCAATTACTTGATCTTTATTAGAAACATCACATGGAAAAACAAGAATTCTGACATTGTATTTTGAAAGTGATTTAGCTAGCTGTTCTAGTTTTTCCTTGTTTCTTGACACCAAAACAAGATTAGCTTTTAATTTTGCAAATTCCTGGGCTGCTGCTTCCCCTATACCACTTGAGGCTCCTGTAATTAGTACCAGTTTATTAGAATAATTCATTACAGGGATTGTAAATAATGAAAATAAAGTGCTTTCTACCTCATATTTTTTCCATATAAAACAGAATAGACAGATTATGCTGAAAATTGTTCGTGGTTTGTGTCACTCATGCTAAACGGTCCAGATGCGTATTCATTATTTCTTGGTTTTTCAGGAGGGTTGTTTTCTACACTACTCATGACTTTTACTGAGATACCGTCATGGAAGAGATGGGGATTACATGGGGTATTAGAATGGCATGAGAATCAAGTTCTTGCTACAAAAATTTTGAAACTATCTTCTGAAAAGGTGCATTTTAGAGGAATATTTGTTCTTCATTTTCTCAATGGAGGATTGGACGGCATTGGTTTTGTGATTGTACTCTGGTTTATTCCAGTAATAGTTTCTCAGATCTTTTTATCAGCATTGATCTATGGATTCTTTCTTTGGATTGTAACACTTGTTCCGATACACAAACCAATAACAGGTATTGCACCTTGGAGTCACCCGCTAGGTCATCTTCCTGCATTAGCAAGTCTTGTAGGACATTTTGTATATGGCGCAGTTTTAGGTTATTTCTTTTTGAATACACCAATATAGATTTGCAAGTATTTTTTATGCAGTCTTTGCATTCTTGATACTTGGATATACTACTTTCATGAGAAATATCCAGCTTATTACAAGACCCACATGGTATGTTGCTATTCTCCATGCTATTACTATATTCCACTGAAGACTGTCCTTGGTTGCTTCAAATGTAAGAGTATTCAGGTGACCCAAGTATGCCCAAATAGTAAATTCTGTCAGGCCCGAGCCTCCAATTGTTATAGGCAGGTTGCCAATTGAATTAGATGCCATTGCAGCCATCAGCGAATGAAAAAAGTCTACCACATAACCTGCTCCATTTGCTACAATCATAAATGATAGGCCGTAAAGCGACCAAGTAAATACTGAAATTATTATAGAGACTGCAAATGCTTTTTTAATTTGTTTATTATGTCGTGTTTGTCTGCTCATATCACAAATTTCTTTCATCCACAGGTTGGTTTTCTCAATATAATTTGATGAACGTTCCTTTCCTATCCTTGTAGCTATTCTTGATGCCCAAGCTGGCACTTGGAATGTTCTCTTAGATGATAAAAAGAAAAGCACTGACCAAAGACCTGTAACTGTTAAACTAACAGCAAGAATTACAATTCCAATGATATAAGCGCCATATGCAAATGAGATTATTGCAGCAATCATTGCAAATATGCCAGACACTAAGACTTCAGTTACAATCTCAATTATTGTGACCCAAGATGCCTTTCCTATTGGAATTCCTTTTTTATTTAGCCACATGATTCTGACCAACTCACCACCAACAAATGATGGAGTGGTAGATGTAACAAATTCACTACCTATTCTAACGGAAACTGTCTTCCAATTTGCGTCTACCTGGCCCAAGAATTTCTTCACCAGATAATTGAATTTGAGTCCCTGGGTTAGTAGCTTGGAGGCCATTGCAAGTGATGCCCCAACAAATGGGAGTATACCTATTGCAAGAATGTTATCAAAACTCACATTAAATGTAGCCGCGATGATAAGAAATGGTATAACACTAACTGGAATTGCTAAAAGTTTCCAATTCATTTGGATGACTTACTCATGGATGGAAATATAAGCTGAGCATAAAATAGTTTATCAGAAAAATGAAAGCAATTTTTCTTGTAGGTACTGCAGGTTCTGGAAAATCTCTACTTGCCTCCAAGATATATGATTACTACACCAGAAATGGTGCTTTTGTTGGCATGCTAAATTTAGATCCAGGGGTAGAGAACCTTCCATATACATGTGATATTGATGTAAGAGATTATGTAGATATAGCAACGATCATGAGACAGTATGATCTTGGTCCTAATGGTTCAATTATTATGGCAAATGATCTAATTGCTTCAAAGATCGATGATTTGCAACACGAGATAGATAATGTCAATCCAGACTATCTTATTATTGATACTCCAGGTCAAATCGAATTGTTTGCATATAGAGCAAGCGGACCTTTTGTAATACAAAATTTGAACATGGAACAAAAAGTTTCAGTTTTTCTTCACGATGGAGTACTTGTTACAACACCAACAAATTTTGTTTCAATTGCTTTACTTGCAACTTCGGTAAAATTAAGACTTGGAACATCACAGATAAACGTATTAACAAAAACAGATCTTATTGAAGATAAAATTAAAACAATACTAAAATGGTCAACAAACATGGCTAGTTTGGAAGATGCAATTGCAAAGGAATCTGATGGTGAAAACTATACTCTTGTAGCTAACTTGTTGCGAGGAATGAACCTAGGGGGATTTGCGCAGGGCTTAATTCCTATATCTAGTTCTACTGGAGAGGGAATGATAAATCTTCAATCATCTTTGAGTCGAGTATTAAATTTAGGAGAAGAGGTGGAAGATTGAAAAGTGTAAGAGTAAAAGCACCATGTTCAACTGCAAATTTGGGACCGGGTTTTGATGTTTTTGGATTAGCTCTTGATGCATTTTATGATGAGATTCAATTAATAAAAAAAGGAGATGGAATCATAATAGAAAGTTCAGATCCAATTCCCCTAGAACCGGGGAAAAATTCTGCGGGCTTGGTAGTAAAAGAGATGGCAAAAAAATTCAGAATAAAAGATGGGCTTTGTTTAAAGATAAAAAAGAACGTACCTGCTGGTTTTGGAATGGGTAGCAGTGCATCATCTGCTGCGGCAGCGGCAGTGGCATTTAATGCACTATATAATCTAAATTTGGACTCAAATTTGCTAGTGCAGTTTGCTGGAATGGGAGAAAGAGCCAGTGCAGGTTCTGTTCATTATGACAATGTAGCAGCTTCAGTACTAGGTGGTTTTGTGATAGTTAGAACAAATCCTTTCAGTGTCATAAAGGTAGAGCCTCCAAAAGATCTAGTCTTGTGTATTGCCATACCAAAAATTGAAGTTCCTCAAAAAAAGACCAAAGTTTCAAGGAGCGTGCTTCCAAAAGAAGTCAAGCTATCAGATCATGTAAAGAATCTATCTAACGCTGCTGCCATAACAGCAGGATTTATCAAAAAAGATGTAGAATTGATAGGTCATTCAATATCTGATATTATTGTAGAACCCGCAAGAAAACACCTCATACCTGGTTTTGATAAAGTAAAAACAAATGCTCTAAAAGCAGGTGCCCTTGGAGTTACAATTAGTGGTGCCGGGCCATCTGTAATATCATTTGCTTCCACATCTACAGATTCATCCAAGATCTGCAAGGCAATGGAGAAAGGATTTGCCTCTGCCAAAATCAAATCTACTACAATAGTTTGTAAACCAAGTAAAGGTGCCTTTGTGTTCTAACTATTTCTTTTCTACAAAGGCTTTCATTCTTTCTTGTCTATCTTTAGTTGAAAAACAAAGCGACCACGAATAAATTTCTAATTTAAGACCCGTATCCAAGTTAGCATCCATGCCTTTATTGACAAGATTTTTTGATATGCCAATAGCAAATGTACTATTCCTAGCAATTAACTTTGCATAGGATCTAGTTTCAGACAACAAGTTTTCAGAGGGAAATATTTTGTTAACCAATCCCATCGAGAAGGCTTCATCTGCAGAAATTTTTCTACCTGTAAATATCAGATCTTTAGCTCTGGCAGGACCTATTATACGTAAGAGTCTTTGAGTCCCTCCCCATCCAGGACAGATCCCCAGAGTAACTTCTGGTTGCCCAAGTTGAGCGTTTGGTGATGCAAATCTAATATCAGAAGAAAGAGCTAGTTCACAACCTCCTCCAAGTGCATATCCATTTATTGCAGATATTACTGGTTTTTCCAATTTTTCAATTTTGTTCAAGACCTCATGGCCACGTAGAGCATATTTCTCAGCCTCAGTAGATCCTATACTGTTCATATATTCAATATCAGCACCTGCTGAAAACGCCTTTTGTCCTGAACCAGTAATGATTATTACTTTTGAGCTATCTCTTTCCAGAGTATCAAGTACGGAAATAAATTCATCCATGACATCTAGATTCATTGCATTAAGCTTATCTGCCCTATCAATCATAATTTGAACAATTTCATCATCGCGTTCTACTTTGAGATATGCCATACACAAGAAAATATACTAGCAGAAATTAAACTTTGAATAAATAGAAACCGAGTTATATCCTGGCATTTACAGTGGAACTGCCTTGAATCCACTTGGATTGTTATCATCACTTGGCTCCTCGATTTGTTGGGGATCTTTTTTTGTTCCAGTAAAAAAGGTAAATGTTGCAAACATATGGCAACTTCAAGGAGCTACAGGAATTGGAGTTATTCTCTTTGCAATTCCAATTGGTTTTTTTTGGGGCTTTGAAATTTTGCCAAGCGGTCTTCTTAGTGGAGCCATATGGTTATCAGGAAATATTTTGGCACTCTACTCTGTCAGATTGATAGGTCTTTCAAGAACTTCTCCATTTATTGCAGGATTTAGTATTTTGATTTCTTTTACATGGGGAATTTTGTTCTTTGAAGAAAAGTTCAATTCCATGGTTCTTGCAATAATTTCCATAGGATTATTGTTAAGTGGCTTGCCTTTTGTCTCAAACGCTGCCAAAAGTCCAGTCATACAAAAAAAAGGTTATTTTTTTGCTGCAGCTTCAGGTCTGGTTGGTGGATCTTATGTTATCCCCATGCAAGCAACACACTCTCTTCAATCAGGATTTTTTTCTTCCAGCTTGTCAATTTTTATCATAGGAATACCATTACTAATTTTTTCAAGAAGATGGATAAAACAAGAGATCATAGCTGGTACAATGTCCGGTGCTTTGTTTAATTTGGGTAGTTTTTTTATTCTCATAGCAATACCATTGGTAGGAATTACAGTTGCATATCCTATTTCACAAACAGCCACACTTTTTGCAGTATCGTGGGGAGTTTTGTATTTTAAAGAAATTGTACACAGAAATAGCATATTGAAAATATCTGCAGGCGCAGTTCTGATTCTATCTGGTGCAGCCTTACTTTCTTTTGCCTAGTCAACCATTTTATTTGGTTTGCAGCAATGTTTCTCAAATTGAAAGCAATTATAGTATTTAGTGGAGGTTTAGACTCTATTTGTACAGCTGCTTATTTGAGGAAAAAATGTGATCTTTATGGAATTACATTCTACTATGGACAAAAAGCAAATCAAGAGATAAAAGTTGCACAAAAATTTTCAAAGAGATTAGGGTTCAAAGATCACAAGGTAGTAGATATAAGATTCATGAAGAGTTTGTATGACAAAACAAATGTATTAACTAATACAAAAATGAAGATTCCTGGCAAATTTGATTATTCCATAGTTGCTCCCATAAGAAATGCCATATTTCTTACCATAGCGTCTGCATGGGCATTTTCAAAAAAAGCAGAACTTGTTGCATATGGTGCCCACAAGGGGGATTACAAATATCCAGACTGCAGACCATATTTTACCAAACTGCTCACAAGAGCCTTAAATGAAGGAGAAATAGATGGCATAAAATTAAACTTGAGAAAGAGAATAAAGATTTGGAGTCCCTATATGGACAATCTTTCAAAAAGTAACTTGTTGATAAGAGGATATAGAGAATTAGGGAGTGACATTTTCAAAACATGGAGTTGCTACACAAATACTAAGATGCATTGTGGAAAGTGTGAATCTTGTAATAACAGAAAATTGGCATTTCTTGAGGCAAAGATCAAGGACAGAACAAAATATCTTCACTAGATCTTGGCCAGTGTTGGTTTTTTTAGTATGATGGGTCTTACTATCAAATAATAAACAAGGTACACGACACCCACCATTCCCCAAAAAATCCAAGTAGACATTGAACTATCATTACTTAGTTTTTTGAAGAAATCCATTGAATTGTAGGATATTAACAATCCTGCTGCAAGTACAATAAAAAATTCTATTGCATACCATAGAAAGGCAGGCCATGATTCTTTTGGAACATGTGCGTTATTGTGTACTCCCACAGTTATCGTGCAATTGGTAACATTATTTAATTTTTCAGGTTAGACCAGATTCGGTTTTGCCTTTCCGCTATAGATAAGATTTAGAATATCAGATCTGATCTCTTTTTTATCATAAATTCCTCTAGATGCTATTGTGGTAACTATTGCATCATTTCTTACACCACGCATCTTCATGCAGAGATGTTCACCTTCTGCTATCACTATGACACCTTTTACCCCTTCTGATAACAGCTCATCAGCTATATTTTTTGTGATTCTTTCTTGTATTTGTAACCTAGTGGCATATTTTTCAACTAATCGGACTAGTTTTGATATTCCAAATACTTTGCCATTTGGAGCGTATGCAATTGATACCTTGCCATAAAATGGAAGTATGTGATGTTCACACATGGAATAGAATTGAATATCCTTTGCTATAACAATGTCAGAATCTTCAGAAAACTTGACTGATAGTTCCGACTCTGCATCATAACCTTTGAAAATCTCTTCATACATATCGGCTATCCTACTTGGGGTGTCAACAAGCCCTTCTCTTGTTGGGTCTTCCCCTATCTCTGCAATTAGTTCTCTAATTAGTCGTTTTACTCTCTCTTTGTTCATCAAGGTGCTCCTATGAATTTATGAAGTTGGGGTACAATACGTACTTGTTCATAATATGTATAGACTGCATCGTAAAATTTTAAGAGTTGTTCCAAAGTAGGCTCTGATACACCATAGGTGGGCTGTATTATAAATCCTGCAAGTTCTGACTTTGAAATAATTCCAAATATTTGGGATAGGAGCTTCTCAAAAGAGTCCAAGTCGGTCTTTGAGCTAATTACTATTTTTATGTAGGCTGTCTTATGTGCCATTCGTGCTTTTTTTAGACACTCAAGTTCGTTTTCTAAGAGTTTAGAATAATGTTGTGTATCAACAAATTCAGAGTCTTGCGTTTTGAATTCAATTTTAACGATATCCATGTATGGCAAAACTTTCTCAAATTTTAATGAGTCATAACAAGAAGATTCAAGATATGTTGGAATTTTTTTGCTTTGGACGAACTTTGCTAGTTCTGCTACTGCGTCTGCTTGAGCCAATGGATCTCCACCTGTAAAGTTGACTTTGTATGTATTTTTTTGAATGTTTTTTTCAATGTCTGTTTTTGCCTCCTCAATAGTGTACTCTTGTCCTGAATTCATTGGAATTGCATCCTTGGTGTCACAGTAAAAGCATTTGAAAGGGCAGCCTGCAAGCCTTACAAATAGGGTTTTAGTGCCATATAATATTCCCTCACCTTCAATTGATGTAAATATTTCATAGAGTCTTACTTTCAAGCATTCGATCTTTAGCTGCTCATTATTTATTTAATTGGATTATTCTATGAAGTATTTTTTGCCAAAACGATTTATTCATTGAATATAGATACCCTGTAATGAAAAAAATTATTCTTTTGTTAATTGTTGTATTTTTAGCGTGTGCAACTTATCAGGAGGCAAGTGGGGTATCAATAAGTGCAGTTCCACAAGAAGAATCCTTTGGGCCTAATGACTGGATATCAATAGATCTGAAAGTTCAAGGATACAATGGTGGACCTATCAAATGGACTGCACATAGACCTGATAATACAATACAATCAGGAACAATAGAAGAAGTATTGTCAGGAATAACACATCACCAAATAGTACGTGATGCTTGGGATAATCAGTTTGGCACTTGGGTTATTGATTACCAATATGGAGGTGCCAATAAAACAATCTATGCAAAGGTAGAACCAATTAACTTGATTGTTTACATAGACAAGGAGCTCTACTATGAACCAGACAGAATGAAAATAAACATAACTACTTCATATTATGTGCCAAACGCAAAATTGGCACAGTTTTATCATCTAAATTTTTATGATAAAAAGGGAAACCTGGCTAAAAATGTGGATCAAATAGATATCAGGGCATTTCAACCAAGTACAGTGTATAGTTTTTGGGTAAGAGACATTACCAAATACAATCCTCCTGGATTATACAAATTAAAGATTCAATATTTCAATACCATAAAGGAAATTCCATTTCTTGTTGGAGATATACGAAATTTGATGGAGATATCAGCATATACCTCTTCCCAGTATAATCAAGGAGATGACCTTACTTTTGATCTAGTATTTACAAAGGTAAAAGATCCTTCTGGAATTTTAAAGATCACATATCCTTCTGGAAATTCTACGACTAGACAGTTTAGTGTAACCTCATCACATACCATAGTATCATTGAAAAACATCTCAAATGAAGTTGGGGACTATAAATTTGAAGTTCAGTACTCTGGAATAACACAACAAGGCTCTTTCAAAGTGTTGACCAGCAAGCACATATTACCAAATATCAAGTTAGATCTGTTTCTTAACAAGTTAAACTATAACAGAGGAGAGAGAGTGGAAGCTAAAGTCTCTACCTCAAGTATAATAGACGATTCCATAAGATCTTGGACAGTAGATCCTCAAGGAACAAAACATGGAGAGATACTCATCCCTATTTCCTCAAATGATATCATTTTTCCTTACAAGATAAGCAATAATGATCCTGTAGGGATGTGGCAGTTTTACATAGATTATGCAGGAGTGGTAAGATCCTCCACATTCTATGTTTCTGCATCTATTCAAAAAGATCTCATATCTTCTAGTCAATTCAACATACCCGCTTTGGTTTCAACCATGAATCTTACAAATTCGGCTGGAGCAATAACAGTAGACCAAGACAACAGCATCTATGTTGTAAACAATGGAAATTCTAGCATTATGAAATTTGATGCCAATGGTAATTTGCTTTTCTCATGGGGTGGCCTTGGCTCAGCTAATGGTCAGTTCAGACATCCTGCTGGAATATACTTGAATCAAAAATATGTCTATGTAGCAGATACTGGAAATTCAAGGATAGAGATGTTTGATAAATTTGGAAATTTTATTTATGCTTGGGGAAGTTATGGAATTGGTCATGGCATGTTCCACTCCCCGACTTCAATAAGTTCTGATAAGAGTGGGGATCTATTTGTTACAGATTCGGATAGAAATGTAATACAAGTGTTTGATGTTCATGGCAATTACATTGATGAGATACAGTCAGTACTTACAGAAGGAGCAAGTTTTAGTGGACTCAGATCCATAATGTTTGATTCTAACAATGATTTTTATGCTGTAACAACTGATGATAGAGTTTTAAAATATTCAGGTATTGGGAATTTCATAAATTTTTATGGTTCAAATGGAACGGAGGAAGGCAGGTTTAACAATCCATCGGCGGTTGCAGTTGATTCAAACAATTATGTCTATGTTGCAGATACTGGAAATCATCGCATAGAGAAATTTGATCCCAATGGTAATTTCATGATTGATTGGGGAAACGTTGGAAATATTACTAGACTACAAGAGCCGATAGCACTTGCCATTGATTCTTCAGACAATATTTTTGTGGTTGATAAGAAATACAGCAACATACTGAAATTTGCATTGCATCAACAATCAAGTGAGATGATTTTTCCTACATGGGTAAAGAACACAGCTGGATGGTGGTCAGAAGGTGCCTTGGACAAGAAAGACTTTACAACTTCCATAAGATACTTGGTAAATCATGGATTGATTCGTGCACCTTTGCTTACAGGATCTGATTCATCAATAGAAAGTATGCAAAAAGTTCCTAACTGGATCAAAGCACTTGCAAAAATGTGGTATGCAGATCAGATAGATGACAAAACGTTTGCCTTGTCAGTTAAATATTTGTTATCTAACGGTTTTATGAAAATTTAATTTATAATTTCAGTCGTTTTTCTTGTAATTAATCCAGCTATAAAGATTAGCACACCAAGTATACCAATGAGGCTACCTACAAATTCTATTGTATCTTTCAGATTTGGTTCCATAGGTGCTAAAAAGAATCCCAGTATAGCTCCTACGACTATCATAGGTATGCCTATTCCTATAGAGATCTGTTTTGAGGCCATCTATGTTTTCGATCAAAATCCTTCGGATTTTAAAGTTTTGTTCTATATTTGACCTTGAAGAGACTGCCATATCCAATGAAATTGTTATTAACTAATCTTCTTTGTTTTGGTTAGTTTTTTTAATTCGTTTCTCTGAATTATTTTTTACATGAACATTGTGAGTAAATTTTTGTGAATCACTAGTTGAATTGGTTGTTACGGATGGAGACAAGGATTGGTGTGTGTTTTCATTCTTGTGTTTGGCTGGATTGTTTTCATTTTTGTGTTTGTCTGGATTGTTTTCATTACCCAATGTTTTTGTTGAATTGATTGTAGAATTATCGTTACTTTGATTGAGTTCAGAGGAAGAATTGTCTGAGTTTTGGTGTATGCTTGATTCATTTGATCTATTTTCTAATTCATTCTTTTGGTGGGCTTGGAGTATTTTTAGTTCTTGTATAGCCTCATCAATTTTGCCTTGAGATATCAAGGTACGTAACTTTGCGACCATCTCTTGTGGGCTTTCTTGTGTTGTAGCATTAGTATTGACCGTAGATGAATTAATAGATGCTTGAGATGTTTCATTAGAAGTTGTGCTAACACTTTCGTTGCTTAGTTTTTCAATTTGTTTCTCAGTAAAGTCTTTGGCTCTATCAGATGTACGTTGTTGTGCCACAGTAGCAAGGTAATGATGTATGTCTGATACAACCTGGTTTACATTTTGGATATCCACAGCTGTAGCATTAACATCATTATTAGCTAGATCCTGCTTTGCTTGCTGAATCAGCTTATCAAATTCTGTAAAATTAGCATCAACATTATTAGTTGTGGCAATATCTCTGAGGCGTTGACCAGTTTTTTCTATACTAATAATTTCATCTTGTAGTGTTAGTATTTGTGTTCTCTTTTGATCATTTAGTGCAGTTGCATTTAGTGAATTGATTTTATCATTTGTGATCTTGAAAAACTGCATTGCAGAAAGGAAATGCTGTTTTGCAGAATTGATATCCTGTTGTTGTACAGCCTGTTTTAATGCGCCTGTTTCATCTGAACCCTTTTTGTATAAATCTGAAATTTCTGATGGTATATTTGTTAATTGTGATAAATTGATACTCAGATTATCTCTAGCTTGGGTGGCAATCCTAAGTAAAGTATCCAGTTGAGGATCTGCATATGATTGCATTGGGAGATTTAGTATCAGAGTACCGACAAGTGCTAGCATTACAATAGCTACAGTTTTCATTGTTGATCTCCTTCCTCTATCTTGCGTAGTTTGATTAGATTTTGTTGATCAATTTTTTCAATTTCAATTACGCCTTCTCTTTCCAATCTCTTTACTGCTCTCCACATGGTTGTACGAGGTAACAGGAATTTTTTTCGTAATTCACTCTCATATGCTCTTCCTCCTTTTTCAGAAATAAATGCCACAATATCTTTGTCGTCCTGACGTAGTTCAGGTCTAAACTTGTAGATGGTTTCCTTATCAGGAGGTATGTAACCATCTTTAGGAATCTCTGGTGTTGGAATAATCTTATTTGATCTTGTTCTTTTGACAATCATAACAGTTGCACCCACCGCGGCTGCTGCTCCTGCTCCAATTAATATTGGAAGTGTATTATTATCTGGAGCAGATTTAGGTGAAGATATGTAAGTTTCTTGTTCCTGTAGTGCCAAGCTTTTTGCTGTGCCAGCTAATACTTCAGCATCAGAATACTTTCCTTGATTAAAACTAGTCCTTGCGTCATCTAATTTTGCAAGGGCTTGTGGAGTTTTAATTCCTGCTGAATTAATAGTATTAATGAAATCTTGGGCCTTTTGGATTGCTATTGTAGCTGTTTGGCTTGTACTTACTGTTCCAAATACATAGCTAATATCTGCAGTACCGCTAGGTAAGGAAATCAGTGATTGACCATCAACTACTTGAAGGTTTAATGGCGATGTGCTGATTCCTATAATTACCGAGTTTGTTGGAAGCAATACAGAATAATCTATAGGAGAATTTACATGAAAGGTCCAGGTTTTTCCATTCTTTGATACCAAATCTGGTGTATCATAATCAACTTTAATTGTAGATGCACCCAACGTTGCTATTGTTGCTGTGTTTGAATTGACCTTACTTGAAAGTAATGTATTATTTTCATCTTGTACAACAAGGTTTTCTGCGTTTGTTCCATACAAGTTTAGAATAAAATCCGGAGATTGTGAATCTACATCTGTTTGATAGGATACATGTGTTGTTCCATCAGCATATATTGTAAAATCAAGAGTCTTTGGTGAACTGAATGCATATTGGGCAAATGATGAAAGGGCAAGTAAGAATACACATGCGGCTACTACAGGAGCTCGTACCATCTCTGTGATGATATCAGTAATCCTTACAAAAAGCATTCTTTCCTGTGATGCTTCTAAATGGATTACCTCACATTTTTGATCCATGCTTAATACCTGAGATTGAGTCCTTGTATCATATTTTGGAATCTTTGGAACTCCTGAAAGAACCTAATGCCTTTATCAGTTATCTTAAATAGACGGTTTCTGTCGGCTCTCATTGATTCTACCAAGCCTGCGTCTATTAGCTTTTGGCATTTTTCAAGCACTGCATAGTGCGAGAGGTTTGCGCGTCTTGATATGGCAGATACTATTACTCCTTGCATCCCGCCATCCATAGTTACGCCCAGGATATCAGCCATGATTCCCATTTCTGATCTGTATTGTTGTTTTGACATGCCCTTCTTTTGGTTACGATGTTTTATGAGGGACGGCATGAAATGACGAAGCGGAACGCATAGCGGAACGGGTGTTTCACTTGATGAAATGGCAAATTTATGAAAAATTACGAAGCGGGAGAGAATGTTATAATACAGATTTTATAGGGCAAGTAAGAAGGATTTGATACAGGAGGTGCAACGGTGAGCTTTAACGATTCTGGTTTTGGTGAAGGTAACAACCAGGGATTCGGCGGAAATAGAGGCTACGGTGGAGGACGAAGATTCGGCGGCGGACGAAGATTCGAAGATGATAGACCAAAACCAGTAGAGACCGGTAAGGAATACGACGTATCCATAACCGAAATCAGTAGAAAGGGAGACGGTATAGCAAGAGTAGAAGGATTTGTTATATTCGTCAAAGGTGGCCAAGTAGGCCAGAATGCAAAAGTAAAGATAACACAAGTTGGCGGACGCTTTGCTACAGCAGATGTAGTTGGCGAGGCAGAATCACAGCCAGCAGCAGAATAAAATTAGTTATCCGAAAAAGCATCTTTTCTTTAATTTTTTATAATTTCATAGTTTTCTTTTTTATAATATTAATTAATTCCATCTTTCGTGCAATATCCATATCTGGTTCCATTGTTACATATACTGTTCTTCGTTTTGGATAGATAACAAACTGGGTCACTTTTTGACGTTCGATGTGAACGTAATTGACAGAACCGAGGCTTTTGTCAAACTGCTGACGAATTTTTCTACGAATTGCTACTTGTTTACAAAAGTGTTCTTCCTCTTTTTGAGATTTTAGCGAGGTTTTATTCTTCTTCATTATGGCCTCTGATATGTTACCCTTAAGATCAATAATTGCCACAAACCTCATTTGAGGGTCAAGATCGATGATTTCTTCTACAAGGGGGAGAAGATCCACTTTTTGTTTATTCACTGAGTGCACAAAATTCTAATTCTCTAAATATATCTTGGTCTCAAAGACATAGATCGCTGTTCGTATAAAATCTACAAAAACTAGGTTTATGCCTATTAACTTTTTATATATTGAAAAATAGTACACATCAGCAGATGTTTGATAGATTTCGAAAGAAAAAAGATGAGTTCAAGCCTACTGCCGATACAGATCAAAACCAACTAAATGATACCAGGACCTTTGAATTCCAACCCAAAGAAGAGGTAGAACCAGAAAACAAGACCATGGAAGTCATGGAGGAATCCAGATTTGAACCCTCGGAACAAGTAAAAATACCGGAACATATCCAACAAACCAGTATGGGAGCAGCCTCGGAAGATATTGGAATTAAGGCTTTAATGGATAAGCGTACAAAACTTGAAGAAGCAATTGACTACGTAGGCTTGATGATCAAGAATTTGAAGGACAAACGTACAGGTCTTGAAAAGAACATAGAAGATGAATCTGTAGATATCAAGAACCTAAAGGAGAAGTTAGTCAAGGTTAGTCAGTATATAGAGGAAGAGAAGCAGGGAATCAAGTCCTTACAGCAAAAAAGAGGCCAAGTAGAAAAAGAAGCAGATGATGTTGCAAATATAATCAATGATCTTCGCGAGAAACTAGTATCCATAGATAATGTTGTAAATGAAGAAGGAAATAAGATAGCCAAGTTTAAAGAGACAAGAACAAAAACAGAATCCTCTTTCTAACCTAGTTTGTGTTCCTTTAACACAGCACTTTTTTCTTTTGATAGATCATCGGATAGGGAGTTTAGATCTCTTATCAATACCTCAGTGGCAAGACATTGATTTTTTGAGTATTGATAATAGCAAGACAACTTTTCTTCGTTAGTCTTTGCGCTATAATATGTAGTCCAGAAACTTTCAGCAGATTGTTCTACATATACAAGGAATTTTCGGATCATTGCTTCAATCTTTGGAGAAGGATTGTCTTTCATCAATCCAATTAGAATCTGTTCCAGCTTACTTTCTAGATTAGATTCATAAATTAGTTGGTAGATATCCCCATCTTTCATACACCAACTACGTCGTCATATGATAAAAGCTTTAAGCAAAAATTTTCAACTTAATCTAGATATCTTGTAACAACTTGATGAAATGTTACGAATTGGAAATTTAACATGAAATAATGTCACAAACCTTAAATAATTTAATCACGTATAGTATGTCCCTGTTAAGGTATAACCAAGACAGGCATCATGCAGTATACGTGCGTGCGAAGGAAAATCCCTTCCGCAAAAAGCAAACCACGGGCAAAACCCATGGAAATGATGACAATGGTCATCGTGCTTTCAAGTCCTGCACTTGCGCATGGGTGTGGATTCCACACACCTGCATGATAGAATTTTTCCAACTACAATAAGATAGACGAAAGTATGGAATTTTTTCAAATGGATTATACAATAATATCGTATTCTGTAAGCGGAATCAATGCAACTTCAATCTAAGAGATGGACTTGGTACCTAATACCAGGCCAAATAACAGTTCAAGGATTAAGTACCGTAATTCCACTATATGTCATATTTCTTGGTGGTGACATAGCAGAAGTAGCAATTATTCTGGCTATTCAAAATGCAGCAGTAGCAATAGGATCTATTTTTTGGGGAAAAGTGATTGATAGATATCATGTAAGAAGACCAATACTTTTGATTTCATTCTTTGTTGTTTTGCTTTGTAGTGTTGGTATGTATTTTACCAATTCCATATACGTCCTTTTTGGAATAGCTCCCATACTTGGATTTTTTACTGTTGCCCGAAATCCAGTGACACAACTGTTGGTAATGGAATCTGTTCAAAAGAACTTGTGGAGGTGGCTGTTTGCACGAACTTCAATCATGAGCACTATTGGTATGCTAGCATCGATGGTGATAGGAACTGTGGGAAGTATCTATTTTGATTTGCGTCCATATTTTTTGATATGTGCTGCATCTAGTGGATGTGCAATGATATTGGCAACCTCAGTTAAGGGTGGAGGGTTTCATGTAGAGCGTAGCAGCATAGCTCACTCGTTACATGGTTTACACTATGCCATCAGCCATTATCATTTTGTTTTTCCTAGGATTCCTGAACGTCATGATTTCAAGCACATAATTACAATTTTCAAAGGAAAGATAACTAATGAAATTGGCATATTCTACATAGCAAGTTTCTTTTTCTATTTTGGAAGTAACATGTATTTTACTGCATGGACTCCATTTTTGAAAACACATGGGTTTTCAGATTCAGGTGTTTTTCTTAATTATATGATTCAGACAGCTATGATGCTTGCAATATTTTTTGTAGCTCCAAAGGTAATATCAAAATTGGGAGAAGAAAAGGCAACTGTTTTGGCACACATTCCAAGGATACTAGCAGTAGTATTGCCAGGAGTTGCTGCAATAGCAATGATTGGAACTTCGGGATTTGTATTGGCAATTGTTTCTGCCTGTCTTATGGTAATAGCATTTTCAATTTATAGCACATCTAGTTCTGTAATATTTTTCAAAAGCATTCCTCAGGGGTTTGAGGGTAAATATCTTGGAGTAAATAGTGCCATTACTGGAATAGGAGTTTTCTTTGGCTCACTTGTTACGGGAGAAATAACACAGAGTTTTGGATATCCTGTATTGTTTTTGTCATCTGCAGTTGTCCTGATTGGATCCTTGGTATTGTTCCTCACATATTTCCGCTATAGACTATCAATAATATAGTCTAGATGTAGCGGGCTGAAGAGGATTGGCCAGCAGGCATAGATGGCAGCTTGTCGTTGACAGCTGCTTCTGCGACTGCTGCTGCTTCTTGTAGGATTTTCTCGGATTCTTCGTTGGTCGAAGAGTCGATTCCAAAGTCGCCGCTGTGGAATGTGTCAGTCATCAGTCCACCGAGCATCTCAGTCATTCCAGATAGTTCACGGTCTGCTTCTGGCATGAACTTGATAAGGGATGATCTTAGGTTCTTCATCAAGCCGATTGTTGGCATGATTGTAACCACGGTGTCTCCCAAGTCGTGGAAGGTGCTTAGTCTTAGCTCGATTTGTTCAAGTGCGATTCTGGCGTTAGATAATAGTTTTGTAACCTTTCTAACTTCAGCTAATTCTTTTGATAATACTTTACTTGTAGTAAGATCATGTTGCTGTGTAGCAGTCACGATTCTTTTGAATAATTTTTCATCTCTTTGTTTTAATTTTGTAATCATTCCATCTAGTTTGCCAATCTGGGTCTGTAGCCTTTTGATGGCTGATTCCATTCTTGGTTTTAGAGGGCCTTTTGGTCTTATTGCGTCGTTGAATCTTTCACCAATAGTTGGTGTTTGTGGTCTTTGCCAGTTATTAGCAAATGTTGTCATGGATACGACTAAAAAAATACATTATTAATTTCAGGTGTGAAATGTGGTTCACTGTATACTAAATTTAGCTAACAAACTCAGCCTTGAACCTATAGTTTCAACTAGCAAGCACATAATTAAAAAATCACAATTTTGTGGATAACCTAAATTGGATATATCCTACACTGGATTCCCCACACAAAGCGTCTATTGCGCTACCTGCATCGCAACAGTTCTTTGCGGATGGATCTTCTTTATGTGAATTGCCAACGCGTTGTTTGACGGTTGGAGTTCACAGCAAAGTGGACATTTTTCCATTTTATTTGATGCCTGTCATCCAGAACTAATGTATTTAAATTTTTGGTTGGTAAAATAAATTAAAACATTTTTTGGGAAAAAAATCAAAATTTGTTTTTGTGAGTTGGTAAAAATAAATAAAGAAAAAATTTTGAAAAATTTTAGTGATGAGAGAGACAAGAATATTGAAAAAAATTATTTCAGTTTTTTTTGTATTTTAAAAAATAATTTTTATTTTTGAAAATTTCATAGCTGCAATATTAGGTGCTACTAATTCTATTAATTATTATTTTTAGTGATAAAAATTATAAATATTATAAATTATATTAATATAATTTCAAAATAATAGAAAAAGACTAATAGTTAAACCTTTTTATTCATGTTAACCGAAATTCTTATAAGATATTATATGACGCGCGAATCTTTCGGTTCTGGTGGACGTTGTCCTCGTTGTGGAAAAGGACCCATGGTTACTGACAGTACTACAGGCGAAATGTTTTGTGGTGGCTGTGGATTTGTTCTCACAGAACGTGTAGAAGAGTCTGGTCCAGAATGGAGATCTTTTTCCAAAGAAGAACATGAGGATCGAAGTAGAACAGGAACTCCAACTTCACTTGCAATGCACGATATGGGACTTGCAACAATAATTGGTCCTGCAGACAAGGATGCATCAGGAAAACCACTTTCTGCATCAATGAAAAGTACTATTGAGCGACTCAGAACTTGGGACAGCAGAAGCCAAGTACATGAGCCAGTAGATAGAAACTTTAGACAAGCATTTAGTGAATTAGATAGACTAAAGGACAAACTTGCTTTATCGGATGCAGTAATTGAAAAGACTGCATACATCTATCGAAAAGCATTAGACAAAGGTCTTGTCAGAGGAAGATCAATCCCAGGACTTGTTGCGGCAGCACTTTATGCAGCATGTAGAGATACAGAAACTCCGAGAACTCTAACTGATGTAGCAAATGGCATCAACATCAAACGCAAAGATGTTGCCAGGTGCTATAGGTTATTGCTAAGAGAATTGGATCTTAAGATGCCGGTTGTTGATCCAATAAAATGTGTTGCAAGAATTGCAAGCAAAGCTGGTTTGAGTGAAAAGACAAAAAGAAAAGCTCTGCAAATTCTAAAAGATGCAGCTGAAATTGAAATTTCAGCTGGAAAAGATCCCATGGGACTTGCAGCTGCTGCACTGTACCTTTCATGTGTTATGAATGGAGAAAATAAAACACAGAAAGATGTGGCACAGGCTGCCGGAGTAACCGAAGTAACAATCAGAAATAGATACAAGGGATTAAAAGAGTCCCTTAAGCTCTAAATTTTTTCAATTGGGTTTTTTGATCTAATTTGTTTTAATTGAAATTATTTTATCTAGTCTTGAACAAAAGGGGCGTGGCCCTTTTCGCAGACCAACAGAGATTACCTCTTAAGATCCGCACCAGATGGGGGATTCACATAGCTGCTGCGGAGCCACGCTGATTTAGGCAGTAGATTTTACATCCATCTGCATTATTTATCATAGAACATGATACTATTTATCATTTTATTCAGATTTTTATATCATTATAATGATTTTTAATTATATTTTATATTTTTAATTGGATCAATTTGCATGTATTACAGACTAGATGAAGAAACTTCGACAGACTAATCTTAGAGATTATCTGTATTCTGGGCAATGAAACTTTCTGGAAAGGTTGCAATTGTAACAGGTGGAAGTAGGGGAATAGGGATGGCAGTAGCTACTACACTAGCAGAAAATGGAGCAAATGTTGTAATAACATCAAAAGAAAAATCAAGGCTTGAAAAAGCATCTGAAAAAATTAAGAACTCATTTTCAGTAGCAGGAGACATCAGAATAATTGATGATGTACAAAATATTGTAAAAAAGACAATTGAAAGGTTTGGTAAGATAGATATTCTTGTAAATAATGCTGGAATTTTTCCAAAAGTAAAACCATTACATGAAATAACTGAATCAGAATGGAATGAAGTAATTGATGTAAATCTAACAGGACAATTTCATGTAACCAAAACAGTGATCCCTTACATGATGAAAAATGGAGGTTGTATCGTTAATGTTTCATCTGATGCTGGATTGAAATCATTTGAAAATTTTGAAGCTGATGCGTATACAGCATCAAAGGCGGCACTTGTCATGCTGACAAAAGCATGGGCAATAGAGTATGCCAAGTACAAAATCAGAGTAAATTGCGTATGTCCTGGAATAGTGGAAACTGACATGACAAGACCATATCTAGCTACAGAAGCTGATAGGGCAATGGCAGATGCTGAGCATCCAATAGGAAGGATTGGCCTTCCCAAAGATGTTGCAAATGCCATATTGTATCTTGTATCTGATGATTCATCATGGATAACAGGCGCGATTTTGCCTGTTGATGGTGGAGCTGTTACTAGGTAACCAGCCAAATCAAATTAATAGAACCTTTGCAGGTTTATGGTGTGGATCCTAAGAAAAAGCGTTCGCTTAAGATCATCATTTTGCTTTCAATTGTTTGGTTTGCCTCAGCATTGCCAGTTCCTTTCTTATGGTCTAGCCCTACAAGTGCACAACAATCTGAGCAGTTCAAGACATACTTGGAGATAGCTGCTCTAATTTCGATACCCTTCATAGGCATGGCAGTTGCTTGGACCCTAAAACCCGAACTTGCAACACGTGGCTAGCTCAGAAACTCTACTGCGCCAAGACCTTCTTGAGTTATCTTTATCCAGCGCGTTCTTCCAATTCGTTCAACTTCGATAAACTTCCATTCATTTAGAAGCGGTTGAATGATGTTTTTATCAAGGCTTGCAAATCTTGCCTGCTGAAAGTTTTCTTCTTTTGCATGTACAGATATGAGCTTCTTTTCAAATGCTAGCTTTGCCATCTCTTTTTTTGTCATTTTGCCATTACCATCTTTGATTATTTTCAAGGCTTGAACCAAGATTGGTTTTGGCGTATGAATTTCATAGGCAGGTAACTTTACTACGGACTTTAGACCGGAGGATAATTGTTCTCCACGTACGCTTGAATAGCTTTCTGGTTCTGCATAATATGGCGTTAGTTTTGTTTTTCCTTGAAACATCATGCATGCCATCATGCAAGCAATTGCCTGAATCTTTGATCCAGATGAACAGTTCACAAAGATATCATTGCCGTTTTCATCTTGTACAATTTCTCGTAATGTTCGCAAAAGTTTGAAAAGATCAGATCTGTCAGAATAAGCTATCTTTACCTCGATTTTTTCTTTTTTTAGTTGTGCCTTTATCTTTTCCATGTAGCCTTGTGCTCTGTCCTTTGATACATCTTCATGCATAACAAGCCAGACCCTGTCTGCTTTCATTTGTTTTGCAGGAATTGCTATCCTGTCAATCTCAAAGCCTACTGGGGCCACATGCACACGTAGGTTTACAATTTTACTCATAATAGTATGTATGGTATGCATACTATGGTGATGATATATAATAATTGTTGCATCCAATACAGTTCATGCAACAAAAAATCAACCAAGAACAAAGCGAGATTTATCCTAGAGTAAAATCTATTTTTGAAAATTAATTTTTCATCCAGAAAGTTTGTTCCAGATATTCAATTGAGCGAACCATTTCATCAAACTTTGCAATAACTGCGGTAACTGCACGAAACTCTTCATACATCATCTCCTCCTCTTCTTTTGACAAGACTTGGGTTTCTGCCACATCAAAGAAGCGATCCTCCTTGTTAAGGTGATCATCAAGGTATACTGCATAGGCTTTCAGATACCTAGCTACTGGTTCTTTCTGGTTCTGGCCTGATTTCCATTTTTGCAAGTATTTGGATATGTTTGATGCAATTCTTCTTCCAAACTCGTGCTCTATCATAAAGGCGCGTATCTCCTGTTTTAATGAACCATAAGTTGCAACGCATGGAAAGTATTGGTCTTCTTCTCTGGAATAATGTACTGCGTCTAAAAATTCGGAGATGATATATGTTATTTTTTCCATGTCAGAAAACGGAACATGTGTTCCCTTGTTTAGTTCCGTATAGCACTTGGTAACAATTTTTTCCAATCTACGTATATGTTTGTGATCTTCACGTAAGATTCCAGTGCCGCTCATTAGTTGAAGTTATGGGTTTACAGTAAATAGTATTACCTTTTTTGGGTCATACTGGACAATACCAAAGTGTGGAACTGTCTTTCCTTTTCCGTAATATCCTTCTGGTCCGCCAAGGCCCAACCTTATGATATAATTGTTGGATTGGTTTATCTTGATTTCTCTTCTTTCAAGGATTTTTCCATTTACCTTTTCTTTTTTTAATTCAAGCCTTGAGTAGATCTCATTTATTTGCCCATCCTGTTCTATCACGGTCTCTTGATGCTGGTGGCCGCACAGTATGATATGGTTCTGTACTTGTTTTTTGGCCTCATCAAATGCTGACTGGGCCTTGTAGTGGTACCCGGAATAGCTGAAAAACTCAAAATCTTCTGAAGTAAGCCTCTGCCAGACTCGCTTGTACAACCAAGATTCATCTCCTGCGTTTTTGGGTGTGATTTTATTTGGGTCAAGTGGGCCGCCATGTACACAAAAAAGCCCGTTTTTTGTATCCACAAATTCGTGCTGTCCATATGTGTTGTCACTGTTTTTCTTGAAAAACTCTAGGTCATTTTCTGTAAGCTTTGCATGTGCATCAAGGCTCTCAAATGAAATGTCACTTACCTTGATGTTGTACAGGAACCCTTCGTCGTGGTTTCCATTTACTGATATGACTGGATAGTTATTTTCAAGTGACTTCATTTTTTGCAGAACTTGCTTTGGATGTGTTCCTCGCTCCAATAGATCACCCAGATTTATGACACGTGAAAATGCGCCATACTTTTTTGTAAATTCCTCACTTGTAGCCATATCCAGTATGGCATCTAATGCACCAATGTCTGCATGAATATCAGAGAAGACTAGATCCAACGATTTCATTGTAACATCACCTAATTTGTAATTTGTTGTTCCAAAACCATAGAACAAGAAAGAAAAAGTTTGATCCTAAATAAATAACTGAAATGATATCGTATTCTTGCTATTTTTAGACAGCGGACATCCTCATGGTCCTACCCTGTTGAGGATGTACGTTTTATTCTAATTGTTTATCTCAAATTGGCTTAACATTGTTCCGGTATAGTTATCAAAGATGCCAGCAGAGAATTAGTCAAGATGGTCTCTGAAAAAATAGTTCGATTTCAAAACAAGAACAAGGACTTGAAGCAGCTCTCAGAGCAAATAGTAACAATGCTTGAGACAGATGGATACAAGACACAACTTACATCAAATTCTCCTGCAGGAATAATAATTCAGGCAAAAAAAGCAGGCATTTTAAGAGATATAATCACTGCAGACAGGGCCTTTACAATAATGATTACAGGTGATTCAAATGACTTTGCAATACATATTGGAATAGGCAAATGGATACAAAATTTGGCCGTTGCAGCAGCAGAAGCATTGCTCTTGTCAGCCTTGTTTTTAGCAATAGACATTCCAGAAATGCTATGGACAAGACACATAGAAAGTGAAATATTACAGAAAATAACTTTGATGATATAGCTACATCTTATTCTAGATCAAGTCTTTGCAGGGAATTCTTTGGCAGAGTAATATCAGAAAATGTATCTGGTCGAATTATCTTTGCCAAAATTTCTAGTCCTGTTATGGTTCTGGGGCCTGGCTTTGTAAAATAGTCACTTGCATTTACTGCATAGACCTCGCCTTGCTTTACTGCTCTTAAAGTCCTCCAGTGCTTGTTGTCGTAAAGTTTTTCGTATTCTGATATGGTTCTTTTAAGATCAAATCCACACGGTATCAATATTATAATATCAGGATCAAAGCTGAACACCTCGTCTAGTTTCATTTTTCTTGACTTTTCTCCTGTCGTACTAAGACCATTTATTCCTCCGGCAATCTCGACCATCTCAGGAACCCAGTGTCCTGCTGTAAATAATGGGTCAAGCCATTCAATACACAGTACCTTGGGCCTTGATTCTGTTTTTTTGTCTTTGATGTATTGGATCCTTTTTTGTAATTTTGCAACTAGCTCTCTTGCTTCATTTTCTCGGTTTACTTTACTTCCTACATCAAGTATGTTTTGTAAAATGTCTGATAGATTTTTTGGGTCCAGAATTAGAACATCGGGTTTGTAGCCTAGAATTGATACTGCCTTGTTTAACTCTCTGGTAAATGGGGAACACACATCACATATTCCTTGAGCTATGATTAGGTCTGGTTTTGCGTTTTTTAGTACTTTTTCATCTAGGATGTAAATGTCATGGTTTGAGTTTGTCAGCTCTACTATTTTTTTGTCAATTTCTGCACTAGATAACGTATCAGGATCAAATGAAGGATGGATTACTCTGGGAATTGATTTGGCTTGTTGTGGATAGTCGCACTCGTGTGTTACAGCCAGGATTTCTTTTTCCAGGCCAAGCTCGCATAGGATTTCGGTAGCACTTGGTAGAAAGGAGACTATTCTATGTTGCATTCCAAATTAATTTGGATCAGACCAACTTAACTTCTTTCTTGCCCTGTTACATGATGAAAAATGACACACGTGTGACAAATTTGTGCGTAGAAAATGACGCAGTTTGGAATGAGTGAAGTGAAATTGTATTTGGGATCTTTTTGTTTTAATATTTATTAATTGGTTTCATGTAGTAAAAGCTTAGCAAAAATTTGTTACATCTAACACTTTTTGCAGGTTTTTGATGATTTTTTGTTTTAATACATAATAATGAGTTATTTTTGTACAAGCTCGCAAGGAATGAAGATTTCAAAAAAGAAACTGGAGATGATGGAAAGACAAAAGAAAATTTTAGAATTATTGTTTTTTGGTCTTACAGAGATTCAGATCGCAACTTTACTTGAAGTTTCTCGTGAAACAATTGTGAGGGATGTTGCGGAATTAAAGGATCTCGGTAACAAATGGACAGATGATCTGCCCCGCGGGATTCTTGCTCTCTTTCAAAGAGCAGCTGTAATCAGGATACAAAAAAGACTAAACAAAATAGACGAAAAACTCGAAAACACCCAAAACGCAATAGAGATGACAAAGCTAATAGCTGAAGCAAGGGAAAACGAAAAGTTGTGTTGGGGGATCCTCGGCGATGGTGCTGCTGTTCATAGTTTACAAAGGGCAATGGGTGATGTAAATGCTGAAGCAGCTTAAAAAAGAACTAAGCCGTCTGGGTTACGGTATTAGTTATTTCGATGCTTATGGAAAAAAATCTAAAAAATTAGATCTTCCACTAGATCCTGTAACATGGACAGAGAAGGTACGATGGCTCAATGGAAAAAAATTTAGTTTTGACAAGCGTGAATACCTCAAACCAATTTACCGCGATAAAAGCAAAGAGATTTTCATCGTAAAGGCAAGGCAGATGGAAATTACCGAGTATCTTTTGAATTGGTTGCTTTACAATTTAACTACAAACTCAAGTACGGTGGGATTATATCTAACAGACAGATGGAAACATGCTTCAATTTTTTCAAAACTTAGGTTGTATAGTAAAGGAATTGAGCAATCAGAAACTTTGAAATCACTTGTGAAAAAAGGCACTCTTTCTTGGTTGCCATTTAAGAATGGCTCCCGCCTGTGTATTGCCAGTGCGTGGCATGACTTTGAAGAGGCAAGATCTATTCCGGCAGATTTTGTTGTGATAGACGAAGTACAGTCTACAAACATGGAAGCATTCCCAGTGGTGAAAGAGACGCTCGCAAAATCAAGTTTTGGAAGACTTGTAGTTTGTGGAACAGGCAGTGACGAGGGTGATCAATGGTGGAAATGGTGGCATTCCGGAAACCAACAAGAATGGGATCCTATACAACAAAAATGGATTCCAAAAAATCCTACATCATCAATCAGTTCTTATCACATTACGCAAAACATGGCGAGCTGGATTACAGCATAAGAGATTGAAGATAAGAGACGTAGATATCCTCCACGACAATATGTAAATGAAGTAGAAGGCTGGTGGTTCAAGGGTGCAAGAAAGCCGTTGCTTGCAAAAGAAATCCAAGCCTTGTTTGACAAGGCAATGTCATTTACTCCATCAAAAGAAGTGGACCATACAATGCCAGTGTATCTTGGAGTTGACTGGGGTGGGGGCGTAAATGCATTTACAGTTGTATGGATATGGCAACTGGTCAATGACGCCCTTCCAAGATTCAAGTTATTGAATGTAAGAAAATTTGACCAGCCAGAAGATCGTTCTACTGAAGTACAAGCTGACAAAGTAATTGAACTCATGGACAAGTTCGAAGTAGATCAAGCAGTGATGGATGCCGGAGGTGGTACAAGGCAAGTAGAGAAGCTATCTAATCGCTATGGACCAAGAATGGTAAAATGCACATTCATTACAAGACCTGAAGATCCTTTTGAACTAATTTCTTCTGAAAACAGAGTCAATGTAGATAGAACATGGGGAATTGAAACAATCATCGACTTGATTACAAGACCAGAGACTCGTGCAGACTATCCAAATCCAATTCCAAGAATTTTCATTCCAGCTTCAGATCTTGAGAAAGTAGAGTGGATTATTGATCATTTTACTTGTATAGAGGCAGAATCAATACAGCTTTCATCAGGAAGAAATTATGTAAGATATACACACCCGGAGGAAACAAATGACGACGCTTTGATGGCTTGTCTCTATGCATATATGGCTCACTTGGTAAAGAAAGGAAGCGAGTGGAGATGGATTAGAGGTTGAGTACTAACATCTTGATATTTTATAAGATGAAAGATTAACAGTCAAATCTCTCATAAGGAAACCTTTTTCCACTTAGATCATGTCGAAGAAACTTTTCAGTGTGATTGCCAAAATCTACTATAACCAGAAAGAAACCCTTGCTTGGGATACCATCTCTTTATGATACCAGGTCATCCTCCCATTCGTATCCTAGAACGGTTCCTTCTCTGCCATCTCTTGTCTTTACCTTGTCTCCCTCCCAAAAACAGATGGGAACCCCCATGATGGAAGGAAAATTTTGCTTCATACTCTCATTATATCTGCTCCAACATAAATTAGCTACAATTGATGATCCAGCATTTTATGTATGAAAGCAAGGTTTCGTTAAATCATTTGATGATATACAGAATTTAGTTTTCACTTGATCGATTTGTTTGCCTCTCTTCGTTGATTAATACAGTTTTTCATTTCTTCTGATGTGTGTTCCTTTGTTGGTTTTCCGCACATTGGGCAGGTTGGATTTGGCTGGATGGGTTTTCGTTCAAACTTCAATATTTCTCAAACCTGTCTTCAAGACTATAATCTTTGTCACCTGGTAGGTTTGTAAATGTCAGACCAATATTTTTCCCAGTTTGTAGCAATCTCGTTTTGTGCTGTAACAAGGTCCATTGCACCAGAGCAAACTTGGGCATGTAGATAATTTTCTAGCTTGTCCTTGTCATAGGAACCTGGATTGGTGTTATATGATTCAGGCCACAAGTTTTTGATGTCAGACGGTGCACCGCCAAGCTCAAGCGGAATTAGGTGATCAAGTTCATAGTTGCTTTTGGAATCTGTATATCCGTATGCTTTCATGCGTTCTGTCTTGATTGGGTCTGTAACAGAAGTAGATGGCCTTACTGTCTTGGTGTATCCTGGAACGCAAATGGTAGATTGTATGTTGCCTTGAGTGACTCTAGGATCAGCCGCCCCAGGGGTGCAGTTTGGATCAGGAAGTATGCCGTTTATGGCTTGGCATGTAGATTTTGTCTTGGTGTGAATCACCCCAGTCTGGACAAGATATTGTATTCCTTTGACAAATTCAGAATCATCGATTTGTCCTTGGGACCACCATTTTGCATTATTTTTTACCCATGAGGGGATTTGGTTTGAGCTTGAAGAGTTGGAACTTGTTTGAGGAATTTTTACAATTCCCTGTTCCATTAGATACTGTATTCCTTGGGTAAAGTCAGAATCGGCAAGCTGTCCTTGGGACCACCACTTGGCGTTGTTTTTAATCCAAGATGGAATTTGCGTTGTACTTGGTGATGGTGTGGTTGGAACAGTAGGTGTAGGTTGTGTTGGCGTAGGTGGGATAGTGGTAGGTGTAGTTGGAGTTGCGGTTGGATTTGTGTATGTTACAGTGCTTGAATCTATCGGCATGCTGTTTTTACAATATTGATTGTCAGGACACTCAGAACAGTATCCAGTATCTCCACAAATGTAACTTCCAGTGTCAGAAGGACAGCTGTGCCATCTGTGACATCCATTTTGGTGAGCAAATGCTGGCATTTGAGAAATTGATAATATCAGAATTGCAATTAGTAAAATCATTACAAGTTTGCTTGATCCCATCATTGTTTGAACCGGACTAGTACGATATAGAATTTTTGTTTATATGATAAAAACTACTGTTCATAATACAAAAATGAATCTATTAGACACTAGAAAAAACTGAACCCAAATGAAACACATCTAATTTTCCTTCATTGCCTATCTGTTCAGAATCAAGTGTTCCTTTCTTATCAAACTCCTCATAAATTAGCTTGAGATATTTTCCAAGTGGTAATCGAGGAATGTCATATTGTTTCTCTTTTCCATACCATTCGTACAAGTCTCTATCGCTTTTTGTCAGATTGCATTTTGAACATGCTTGTACCATGTTGTCTATTGTATCAGGTCCTCCTTTTGATTTTGGAATAATGTGTTCCCAATGCAAATCTCCTTCAGTACCGCAGTATGCACATTTGTTTGACTCTTCAACTAGTTTTTTGTTTTCTTTTAGAATTGTAGATGGGTGAATTTTTTGTTCCTTTAGTTGCTCAAAAGTATGCATGACAAAACCATAGTTTTTCCTATTTCCTACTGCACTGCCAGCAATTAGTTTTGCATATTCCCAATAGATTAGCTCACGTACAGTCTTGATGTTTTTTGGTGGCATTGCTATTTGTACCGTATAAGATTCATTTCAATTTTAGGTTCAGACATACCTATAACCCAGAATTGGTAAAAATGAAGAGTTGGGAACCTGTTCAATCTGTGGCAGACAAGATGTTGATACCATTAGTGGTGTATGTGGCGATTGCATAGGAAGAAATAGAAAGAGAGGCAGACAGAGAAAAAATGCAGTAAAAGCTGCAATCATAGTATCAATATGCGTAGCTGGAATATTTGGCGTACAACATTTTGTAGGAATAGAAACATTACAGAATCTATTACAGAATACATCACAAAAGGTATCAACTACTGCTGGCCAGTTTGAAAAACAGGCAGTGAATTTTTCAGAGTCAATAAAACCCAGATCAATTCCTGAGACCTCAGTTACCTTTCTGAATAATACAGCATCGCAGATTCGTACATTTATCCCACCAGTACCTGTGAAGCCTGGATCTCCAACAGGGCAGGCACCAGAAAGCACACTACAGAATACACCTAGTGTTTCTGTATTATACCAACATGCCTTGGATGTAATAAATAAGGACCGAAGGGCAAACAACCTTCCACCTGTACAGCTTGACAATAACCAGGCAGCACAGATACATGCAGAGGATAATCTAAAGCAAAGGACATTATCACATTACATGAGCACCGGAGAAAAACCCTACATGGTTTACACAAGATATTCCGGAACAGGATACGTTGCGCAAAATGTTGCAAGCAGAATGTATGATATATCACAATGTCAAAAACCGTTTGTAGCATGTCCTGCAATAGATCCAGTGCAAGCAATTGATGAGTCAGAAGATGAAATGATGAATAATGACGCTGCATCAAACTGGGGACATCGTGACAACATACTTGACAAGAACCACAATTATGTCAGCATTGGAATTGCATATGATCAATATTCATTTTTCTTGGTTCAAAACTTTGAGAACAAGTATATCGATTCTGTAAATCCGGTTATCTATGAAAATGGCAAGGTCTCAATATCAGGAAATTTAATTGGAAAAACAATTGGCAGTGTAGGAATTGCCTATGATCCATTGCCTACTGGAACGATATACCAGATGCACAAAGATGACGGATTTTATCTGCTTGATACAACATATGCTGCAGTATTCAAGCCTGCAGAAGGTGGAATGTATTATCTTCCATCACAGTTTTCGTTTATAGAAGCAGACTCTTGGAGTCAGACTGGAAATAATGTAAACATTTCATTTGATCTAAATTCACTAATATCAAAAGCAGGTGTATATACTGTAGTTGCAAACACTGATGACAATGTTCCCTTGACATCATATTCTATTGTGGTATCAAATCCTCAAGTGTCTCAAAGCTCAAACGTACATTATGCCTGCACACAGACTCAGCTAAACCAGTTTGATTTGTTACAGAATCAATACCAGACTTTAGCAAAGCAGTATGATGCCATGCCAAGAACTGCAACTTCAGAATCACAGTACCAGCAAGCAATGCAGATGTACAATCAACTTCAATCACTTGAAACGCAGATGAAGAATTTTAGATGCTAGAATTTTTGATGAGATTCTCCGTAGGATACCACTAGCTGTCTCCCCAAGCAATTAAAACGGAACTTGTTTTAATATTTATTATCTAATCATTAGGTTCTTGATTTTCCTCAAAACTTAAGAATAACTCATCACTCGATGAAGTCTGTTGGCTAGTTACAGTGTCATAGGCGGTACTTCTTCAGAGGATCTAGCAAAGAAAATAGCATCAAAATTAAAATCAAAATTCATCAAGTGTGAATTGCGAGTATTTCCTGACGGGGAAAGCAAGATCACATTAAAAGGAACTCCAAAAGGCAAAGTTATAGTGGTACAGTCAATTTACCCACCAGTTGATTCTAATCTAGTTCGGGCACTAGCGCTAGTTTCTCAGGCAAGAAAGCATTCTTCCCAAGTCTTTGTGGTGATACCATACATGGGATATGCAAGACAAGACAGGGCATTTTTACCAGGTGAAGTAATTACAATGTCACTTGTTGCAAAGATGTTCAAGGCTGCAGGTGCTTCCAAGATAATTGTAGTTGACATACACAGCATGATAGCCCTTGACCACCTGCAAATTCCTGCAAAAAATGTGAGTGCAATAGGTGAGCTAGTCAAGTATTTTAAAAAATTAAAGCTAAAAGATCCTCTTGTAGTATCACCTGATAAAGGCGGAATAGAAAGAGCAAGAAACTTTGCCAAATTACTTGGTGTTGACTTTATTGCACTGGACAAACACAGAGACAGAAAGACTGGCGAGGTTACTATCAGATCAACAGACCACCATGAGGTAAGGGGAAGAGATGTGATTTTAGTAGATGACATGATAAGTACTGGAGGCAGCATAGTGAAGGCTGCACAGTTTTTGAAAAAACAAAAGTGCGGCAAGATCTATGCTTCATGTACCCATGCATTATTGATTGCAGATGCAGAAAAAAAGATCAAAAAAGCTGGCGTGACAAGAATAGTTAGTACAAATACAATTCCATGCAAGACAAACATTGTAGATATCTCTCCTGTGATTGTAAAGGCACTAGATTGAATGCATCAAAGTTTTTTTGTTACATCAGGAGAGCAAGTTGAACTTGCACGTGATGAGATCACATCAATTGCCAAAAGCTATGACAAAAAAGCTGTCATAAAATCTGATTCGCGACTTGTTACAGTAAGATCAAAAATTCCTTATACCAAGATAGCACCCCGTGCAACCTTTGTAAAGATATCAGGAACTCTAATTGGAACAGTTACTGGTATAACACAGATCAGAGTTCCAGTAGCAAAACCTTCAAGTTTTGCATGCAGAGTAGTCAATTTATCAACAAAGACCGTCAGCTCTTTACATCTGGAAAAAGAGATTGGAACAATTCTAAAACAAAAATGGAATTCCAAGGTATCGCTTTCAAATCCACATGTTACCGTATATCTTATTGTTACAAATTTAAGAAAATATATGGGATATTCAAAAAGACAAGTTGAACCAAAAAGGCCAGAAAAATTGTTAAAGTATCCACACGAGCTTGACTCTAATCTTGCTAGATGCATGGTAAATTTGTCAGGTCTCAAGCAAGGACAGACACTTTGTGATCCCTTTTGCGGCACTGGAACCATACTTTTAGAGGCAGAGTCCATGGGAATCAATGCAATTGGAATAGATTTTGATCCTGAAATGTGTGGCATAACAAAAAGAAATCTGGCCTTGAATGGCTTCAAATCATGTGTAATTAATGCGGGGTACCATGACATAAAAAAAATGATGGGAAAAATTGATGCGATTGTGACTGACTTGCCATATGGAATTTCATCTAAATCATCAATGGAACCTCAAAGACTCGTCAAAGATTTTGTGTCTGCAATTCCAAAGAAAAAGAAATTGGTAATGGTATACAAGAAGGGTTTTGATGTTGCCATCAAAGCAAAAAAATACGAGATCTATAGGCATAAGAGCCTGACTAGGGTGATCGTATCAAGATGAAACTAGTATTTTTGGGAACATCGGCAGCGCAGCCAACCATACAACGCAATATGACTTGCATCTGTCTAGTCTTGGACAAGGAGATACTGATGTTTGATGCTGGAGAAGGTGCGCAGATCGCATTTCAAAAAGCAAAGCTTGGTTGGAACAAAAAGATGAAGATCTTTGTCACACATATGCACGGTGATCATTGTGTTGGAATACTTGGATTGCTCCAGACAATGTCACTACAGAATCGTACAGAGTCAGTTGAAATTTTTGGCCCGCCTGGAATAGACGAGTTCTTGGCAGCAAACTTGAAAATTCTAAACTTTGGTCTTACTTTTCCTGTCAAGATAGTTAGAATAAAAGAAGGTCTTGCCCATGATGATGCGACTTATTCTGTTCTAGTATGTGAGGCTGACCACTCTATTCCAGCATATTCGTATCTATTTGCAGAAAAAGACAAGCCTGGGAGGTTTTACCCGGAAAAAGCAAAGAGTCTAGGCATACCTGAAGGCAAGCTTTGGCATGAATTACAAACAGGTAATGAAATAACACTAGAGGGAAAGACCATCAGACCTTCTGATGTTACAGGTGAGAAGCGAAAGGGAAGAAAGATAGGCATATCAGGTGATACAAGGCCTACCAAAAAACTAGAAGAGTTCTTTTCAGGTTGTGATTATATCACATTTGATTCCACATATTCTGATGAGCTAAAAGACAAGGCAAAAGAAAATTATCACTCTACTGCAAAAGAGGCAGCCGAGCTTGCAAAAAAGGCCGGTGTGGGAAACTTGATCCTGACACACTTTTCAGCAAGATATGATGATTCAGAAGAACTGGTAAAAGAAGCTAAAACTATTCATGATTCAGTTATTGCAGCAGAAGATCTTTTAGAGATTGAAATAAAATAGAAATGTTTGAGCAAGTCTCTGATAAATTACGCAAATCTGAAAAAATTGTATTTGTGACAGGTGCCGGGATTTCACAAGAAAGCGGTATTCCTACATTTCGAGGAAAAGATGGCCTCTGGAGAAAATATGACGCAATGCAGCTTGCAACAATAGATGCATTTTATTCAAACCCAAAACTTGTCTGGGAATGGTATGAGGAAAGAAGACGCAACATATTATCAGCAAAGCCAAATCCAGGACATGTGGCAATTTCAGAGCTTCAAAAACACAAGGAGGTTCACGTGCTAACTCAAAACATAGATGGGTTACATCAAAGAGCAGGAAGCAAGAGTGTCTACGAACTACACGGTAGTATAATTACAATAAAATGCACTGCATGTAGTTTCAAGGACAAGATAGAATCAAGTTTTTCAGAGATTCCGCCAACTTGTAAGTGCGGCAGTATTTTGCGGCCAGATGTTGTCTGGTTTGGTGAAGCACTTCCTCAGGATGTCTGGCAAGGCGCAATACAGCAGGCAAGCACATGTGATACCATGATTGTAGTTGGAACCTCGCTTGCTGTTTCTCCTGCAAATCTCTTACCGGTATATGCAAAACAAAATGGTGCAACCATGATTGAGGTAAATCCTGAACAAACCATGATGTCTGAAACGATGGATCTTTCTTTGCGAGTCTCTTCAGCAAAGGCACTTCCTGAAATAATTGATATTGTAACAAAATAAGATCTGCAATATCTTCAAACCAATTCAAAATCTTTTAGCAAATTTAACTACTCATGATCAATAATTTATCAAAAATAGCTAATTCATATATGATAATTATGATTAATTGTTAAATATGATGAAAACGTATAATATCTAATGCGGAAAGATGCAAAATCTGACAAATGATTTTGCGTGACCCTGCGAAAAATGGTACATGGTTAAGTACATAGAATTGTACGAACGGGAGGGAGAATGCTTTTTCCCTATACAGGGTCACGCCTTTTACCCTTTTCTCATTTTTGACTCAAATTATCTTGTGAAAATTCCAGATATTGTAGAATTTTGTATGTTTGATGGCGCATAAACTGATGCATGCAGTGTTCCGTATACGGAATTATCAACTGTCATCTCGATGATATGCGGAGTGTTTGGGATATCTTTCACATCAGTTGAGAATTTTGAGGAATAAAATGTCCCAGAAAATAGCACCTTGTCATTATTTTTCATGGTAACTGTAACAGACTTTGTATTTCCTGTGGAGTCTTGATAATTGATTACAACGTTATTTCCTTGATTTTGAGCGCTTAGCTGTACAACATTATAGTATGGCGGTAGAGTTGGAAGATTTGAATCAGTGTTGCTTGAATATGGTGTTACCTGAATTCCACTTGATGGATTTACTACCGGGGCGTTTGGATTTGCTGTAATCGTAGTTACCTGTACTGGTTCCCCCGGGTTCATGGTACATTGATTAAGTTCTATAATGTGGGTAAGCTCTTGTTGTCCATTTATCATTTGAGCCATGTCAGGAACTGAAATATCACATGTATTTCCATTTTTTGCAAAGACTTGGCCCGTATAGTTTTGTTTAGTTACATATTGAGGCGACAGTTCATACAAACTAGAAGGTTGTGTAGTACTGGATTGTTGCGACAAGGACGAGTTCAGAGTGTTAACTAGCTTTTCACCTCCTCCAATTACTTTGTTAAGAGCTGATGTCGTAGTATTTGATGCATGATCACTTGTTACCTTATCGATTTTGTCTTCTAAAGCATTAATCGAAGATGGGCTAAATACCTTGATTGCACTAGGTACAAGAATTACTGCTGCCACTATGATAATTCCAATTATGATTAATTTTCCAAGCAAAGTGATGTTTTGTCTTTGAGTCTTAATAAAAGAACAAAAACACAGAGAATTTGAGCAATTATAGTAAATTTTTAGGCTAATCTAGGATTTCAGGCGCAAGCCAGTCAATAACATCTTCTAGTTTTTTTGAGTGCAGTATAACTTTGATTGGACCCATAGGTGATTCTTCTGCTTCATCGCACAGCGCCAATGTATTCACAAAGGCAGCTTGTTTGTTTAGGTAAAACCAAGTTGTATCTCCTTTTGTATTAAATCTCATCTGCCTTCGGTACACCCTGTTTACCTTGCGTTTTTTTATGGTTTCATGTATCTTGGAAAGTGATTCCAAGGTGCCTGAAACAGCTTTGATGCTTCCATCCTTGTATTGGATATTTGCATCAGGAATTACATTTGATACTGCAGACTTTACCTTTTCAGGATCCTCTGACGGATTGACTGCTGCATAAACTTCGACTTTACATGCTACCTGTGGTATCTTCACTTTTCCCAACCTTGTATTATTTGGTATGCCGTGTTTACTAGCTGCTCTATTGTCAAGTTGTTGTTTGATATGGTTTCATCTGCTAAAGCAATGGACTCGCTCATTCCGACTCCTATTTCACGAGAATCTCTTTTTGTAAAGTCTTCCCTGTCAGATGGTGCGTCAGATCTTCCTCGTTCTGTAAGAAAGGTGTATCGCCTATCACCTGATGCATGAATTGCTAGAATCTTTACTGTACCAATTTTTTTTAGTACATTTACTTCAGCAAGTGATCGAAGACCATCTACAAGTATTACATTTGATTTTGATTTTAGGATATCATCTTTGATTAATTCTGCAACAGCTCCTGGGCCGTTTTTTTCCCGCAGCTCAAGCATTAGTTTGCCAAGGTTTTCACCAGTTGGTTCTATCTTTCGTCGTGCTGCCTCGGCTCGTACAGCATCACCCATTGTTATCTTATCAAATCCTTTGGATTTTAGAGCATCAGCTATGGTGGTCTTTCCTGCACCTGGCATTCCTGTCAAACATACGATAAGCTTTGGCACATTCACAAAGTCTACATTCTGCTCTATGAAGCTACCGGAAATCATTATAGAGACATGGAACTGAGTTCACTTGATGCGCACATTTGTAGCTGTAGAGATTCACAATGAATCAGTGCTTGATGCCATAGTAAAATTACAATCTGATTTGAAGATACAGGCAACTCCTGTAAGCAAACAAAATATGCATTTTACATTACTTTTCCTAGGAGAAATTCCAGATGAGAAAGCTGATGATATCAAAAAAGCACTCTCAAGCATCAGCTTCAAACCTATTGAAGTAAAGTTCACGCAGATAGGAGCATTTCCAAATGCAAAATTTCCGCGAGTTGTATGGATTGGAACAGATGAACAGGCCGGAAGGCAGCTGGTAGAGTTGGCATCCAAGGTAGAAGAAGTCTTGGCACCTCTTGGTTTCAAATCAGACAAGCCTTTCAAGCCACATCTTACAATATTTAGAATCAAAAACAAGACAAGTGGTATAACAGATGTGCTTGAGCGATTCAAGACCATAGATTTGGGAAAAGATGTCATAACAGAGTTAAAGTTCAAGAAAAGTATCTTAACACCCAATGGCCCGATATATTCTGATTTGCAGGTGATTTTAGCACAATGAATAACGTAATAGAAAAGGCCAAAAAATTGTCCATTCCGACACAAAAAGAAGAGGAAAAAATGAAAAAAATATCAGAACAGTTAATGTCGCTTGTAAAAAAAGAGGTAACAAAATATCCCCAAGTCATATCAGTTGAGCTTGGCGGCTCTTATGCAAAAGGAACATGGCTTGAAAAAATGGATTTTGATATTTTTGTCAAGTTCAAAAAAGAGACTGATGAAAAACAGTTTGAAGAGATTGGAAAAAAGATCGGCCTTGGTGCTCTAAAAAAATACAGCCCATTTACCAGATATTCAGATCATCCATATGTTGAAGCAAATGTAAACAACATACGGGTAAATGTAGTTCCATGCTATGATGTTGAAAAAGGACAATGGAAGAGCGCTGCAGACAGATCATCATTTCATACCAGATTCATTTTGGAGTCAATGGATAAGCAGAAAAAAAACGAGGTAAGGCTACTCAAAAAGTTCCTAAAAGGCACAGAAATTTATGGTGCCGAGATAGCCAAAGAAGGCTTTGGTGGCTATGTATCTGAGGTACTTGTCCATTATTATGGAACTTTTATGGGTGTTATCGAAGCTGCGGCAAACTTTTCCCAAGGACAAGTAATTGGAAACCCAACAAAAAAGTTTGAGAGTGCACTTGTCCTAATAGATCCAATAGACAGCAACCGAAATCTGGGAACTGCCATATCAACACAAAATGTAGGCAAATTCATTTTAGCTGCAAGAGCTTTTCTCAAAAAACCATCGCTTGTATTCTTTACTGGAAAAAAGACTTCACCAAATCCAAAGAATTTGAGAAATGTTCTTGTGGTAAAATTCAACTACAAATGGCGAAGTCCTGATATAATTTGGGGCCAGGTAAAAAGGGGCACAACTTCACTGGCAGGACAGCTTGAGCTGGCAGGATTTCAAGTGTTACGCAAGGGCGCAGTCACAGATGAAAAGTCAGAAGCTGCCATGCTGTTTCTTTTAAAATCCATAAACATCGAAAAATTTCTGATAAAAAATGGTCCTGATGTGTTTAGAAAACAAGATTCAGAAAGCTTTGTTGCAAAAAATTCCAAAAACATGCTAACCTGGGTTGATGAGACTGGCAGGATTCTGTCAATGCAGCAAAGAGATCTATATGACGCAAAGAAGTTCTTGCAGGCATTGTTAAAAAAAGATCTTACAAAAGCCGGGATACCAAGTGGGATAATCACTGACATACGACGCGGTTTTCAGGTGCTTGAAGGCCAAAAAATAACAAGCAAATCCATTAAAAAGGCTCTATCTGAGTTAACCTCTACTGATGGACTCATCTTTGGTGCCACTAAGTAAGCTAGTTCAAGAACCGTATTCCATAATTCTAGGATATCCAAGGGCTACAAAGACCGAACTAAGAAAAAGGCTTGCAGAACTCAAAAAACTTGGAGTAAAGTATGTCATGCTTGAAGGCCCTACAATTCTCAATAATTTACCTGTGCTAGGCAAAGGGTATGTGGGGGTAGTTGTACTGTCACGAATTGGTAAGAAACAGGTTGCTCTTAAGATACGCAGAACTGACTCTAGTAGACTTGAGATGCAAAGCGAAGCAAAGCTTCTAAAGTTGGCAAACCAAGTAAATGTAGGTCCAACGATAATCAAAAGTAGTAAAAATTTCATAATAATGGAATACATAGACGGAGAAAAAATAATTGATTGGGCAAGGAAGCTCAAAGGCAAAGGAAGTGCTGCCAAGCTAAGAGCTGTGATAAAAACAATTCTTGAAGATTGTTATAGACTAGATAAAATTCATTTGGATCATGGGGAGCTAAGCTATATACACAAACATGTTATAGTTGGAAAAACTGCTTGCATAATAGATTTTGAAAGTGCCAGTACAAACAGAAGAACCTCTAATGTCACATCTGCTACCCAATCAATGTTTATTGGATCTGGACTTGCAAATGTCATCAAAAAAATTATCACAGTTCCTGACAAGAAAAAAATTATTCCAGTACTACAAAGATACAAGCACGATCAGTCACGAAAAAACTTTGATGATATCCTAAAGGTTCTGGTGCAAAAATGAAGTTTGATTTCAACGAATATGTAAAATACCGCGGTAAACAGTTTGAGAAATTATTCAAGGGGAAAAAGAAGATCACATACATCACAGATCCTAAAAAATGGCTAAAGCTTGTTCCAGAGGATAAAAAAAACGTAAAACAAAGGGACGGTTTGGCTATAAAAGAAGGCTATGTTTTTGTCAGCCAAAAGATTCCAAGTATTAGCAGGTTAGATGCTGTCATACTTGAGGAAGTAGCTCATGTCTATAACTGGAAATGGACTGAACATAGGACAAGAAGATTTGTTAAGAAAGTTTTGGGGTTGAATGAGTGAGTCTTCCAAGCATAAAGACAAATGCATTAAGGATCTCGCTTGCCATCATACTTTCTGCTTTCGTGGCAGAGTTGTCTATTGGAATATTTTCCAACAGTCTTGCGCTGGTTACAGACAGTGTTCATGCAGTTTTGGACTCGATTGTTACTGCGATATTACTTGTAGCCGCAAGATGGTCATCCAAGCCACCTGATAGAGAACACACCTATGGTCATGGCAAAATAGATACTATGGGCAGTTTCATTGGAGGAATCATAATTTTGGTGATATCTTGCTTTTTCATATACGAATCAGTATCCAGATTCTACGAACCAAAACCAGAGGTACTACCAGGAATACTTGCCATTGGAGCTGCAGTCTATACTCTTGGTGCAGATGGTTTCAGGTTAGCGATATTACGAAAGGCTATCAAAAAGATAGACGGACAGACACTCAAGGTAGAATTTTATCATGTATTAATGGATATTGCAGCTACTGCTGTTGCCCTTGTAGGAATTCTGTTGGTAATCAATGGTTTCTATCAAGCAGACTATGTTGCCGCAATCATCTTAGGTTGTATGCTTGCTGTACTAAGCCTCAAGGTAATTCATAGAGCCGGTCTTGAGCTTACCGATGCAGTCCCAGAAAGCATGATTAGAAAAGTACACGATGTTGTAAGTGGAACAGAGGGTGTAATGAAGACTGACTCTGTGCAGATGAGAAGATCGGGCAGCGATATTTTTGCTGAAGTTACCATATCACTTAGTGGAGCTTCAAGTTTTGAAGAAGCTCATAAAATCAGTGCCAATGTAGAACAAAATATCAAAAACACTATAGCAAATTCTAAGGTCACTGTTCATTTTGAACCAACATGGAAAGATGTTCCAAGAGATTATTTGATATCCAATGTTGCGTCATCTGTCAACGGCGTAAAAGGCATACACAATGTAAGCTCATCAGAAGCAGGTAACGGACTTTTTATCAGCTTGCATGTGATGGTTGACCGCAATATGTCACTTGAACAAGCTCACAGTGTATCAGATGAGATCGAATCTAAAATAAAAAATGCAGTTGATAGTGTAAATCACATAACAATCCACTTGGAACCATATGTATCAATACCGCAAACAACACCTGTAGAGGATCTTACCATTGAGGAGCAAGTATCATCTATTATCAGAGAATATCCCAAGGTGAAAAAGATTGGTCGTGTAATCACGCTTCAATTGCAAGATATCTTTAAGGTAGATATCGATTGTTCATTTGACAAGAATCTTACTGTAGAAGAAGTTCACGATATAATTTCAGAGATTGAAAGTAAGATAAAAAACCAAATTAAAAATGCAATAATAACCATACATCCAGAACCTAACTAGAAATGAAAACTCATCAAGGCGTAGTTTTTCTCCAAAATGATCCAATATTAGGAAAAATTATCGAGCAGGTTGGCGAGTTCAAATTAAAAAAACACAATCATCATTTTGCGGTACTGGTAGAATCCATAATATCGCAACAGCTTGCAACAAGTGCTGCCGAGGCTATATTTGGAAGATTCAAGGCACTTTATCCTGCTTTTCCCACCTCTGCAGATATTCTTTCCACACGCAAAACAAAATTACGCTCTGTAGGACTCTCAGGAATGAAGATAGACTACCTTAAAGACCTCTCAAAACATGTTGAAGAAGGCAGACTTGAGATCAAAAAGTTACCAAAGATGAGTGATGATGAGGTAATATCGCAACTCACGCAGGTCAAGGGCATTGGAAGATGGACTGCAGAGATGTTTTTGATTTTTTCACTTGGAAGACTAGATGTATTTCCTGTAGGAGATCTTGGATTAAGAAAAGGTGTCCAGATGGCATTCTCGTTACAAGAGCTGCCAAAACCAAAAGAGACTGAAAAATATGGAGAGAGGTGGAGACCATATAGAAGTATAGCAACGTGGTATCTGTGGAAAAGTCTCCAGAAATTTGACAAGATTTGATAATCTTTAGTCTATAATGTAAATAAAACAAATAACGAAGGTATAAGGTACAGCACAACTTAATAAAATCATAAGCAAAAATGAAATTTCGTTAAAAATACTAGAAGCATATTCTCGTGATGTTGGTCGAGTCATAGCACGAATCGATGATGACTCTATGAAATCTCTTGGAGTCTCAACTGGTGATATTTTAGAAATTAAAGGAAAGCGAAGATCCGTCGCAAAATGTTTTCCACTTTATCCATCTGATGAAGGAAAAGGAGTTATACGAATAGATGGACTTGGAAGAAACAATACAGGCATTTCAATAGGGGATACTGCAAACATATCCAAGATAAAAACAGTTGTTGCAGATAGAGTAGTTGTTGCGCCACTTGATTCGATTCCACCGCTAGATGAAAGATATCTAACTGATTCTCTTGAGGGCATTCCTTTGGTAAAAGGCGATAACGTAATGGTTCCATATTTTGGTGGTAGACTTACATTTCAGGTCATTGGGATAACACCACCTACAGCAGACGCTGTACTTGTAACTTCAAAGACTGTATTTCATGTTGCTGAAAAAGAAGAAACTTTACGTGGAGTTCCGCAGGTCTCCTATGAAGACATTGGAGGTCTTACAGATGAGATCAAAAAAGTTCGAGAAATGATTGAGCTTCCAATGAGACATCCAGAGATTTTCGAGAAACTAGGAGTTGAAGCTCCAAAGGGAGTCTTGCTTTTTGGAGTGCCAGGAACAGGCAAGACACTTTTGGCAAAAGCTGTAGCAACAGAAAGCAATGCTAATTTTCTTAGCATATCAGGACCTGAGATTATGAGTAAATTTTATGGGGAAAGTGAGGCAAGACTTCGAGAAATTTTCAAGGAGGCCAGAGATAATGCCCCATCTATTATCTTCATAGATGAAATTGATTCCATTGCGCCAAAACGTGAAGAGGTATCAGGTGAGGTTGAGAGAAGAGTAGTATCCCAAATGCTTTCACTTATGGATGGCTTGGAAGGAAGAGGTAAAGTAATTGTGATTGCGGCAACAAACAGGCCAAATGCACTGGACCCTGCCTTAAGAAGACCAGGAAGGTTTGATAGAGAAATTGAAATTAGAATACCAGACAAGAAGGGAAGACAGCAGATACTCTTGATTCATACAAGAAACATGCCGCTTGCAGAAAATGTTAACTTAGAAAAAATTGCGGCAATAAGCCATGGATATGTAGGAGCTGATCTGGAATATCTATGCAAGGAAGCTGCAATGAAATGTTTGCGAAGGTTATTGCCAGAAATCAACCTGGCCGATGAAAAGATTCCAAATGAGACACTTGACAAGCTTGTTGTAAATGACGAGGATTATCAGTTTGCAATCCGTGAAGTAACCCCAGCTGGAATGCGAGAGGTCTACATTGAAAAACCTGACGTGAAATGGGATGAAATTGGGGGATTACAAGATGTAAAGCTTGAACTGCAAGAGGCAGTAGAGTGGCCAATGAAATATCCTATGCTATATTCCAAGATTGGTTACAGAATGCCTAGAGGGATTTTGCTTTATGGTTCAAGCGGTACTGGCAAGACTCTTTTGGCAAAAGCTATAGCAACAGAAAGCGAAGCTAATTTTATCTCTGTAAAGGGTCCTGAGCTTTTATCAAAATGGGTAGGAGAATCTGAGCGGGGAATAAGAGAGATATTTCGAAGGGCAAGGCAGGCCTCACCATGTGTCATATTCTTTGATGAGATTGATTCCATTGCTCCAATCAGAGGATCAGGCGATAGTGGTGTTACTGAAAAGGTCGTAAGCCAGCTATTAACTGAGCTTGACGGTATTGAAACCCTCAACGGAGTAGTGGTCATTGCAGCAACAAATAGACCAGACATGATAGACAGGGCGTTAATTAGACCTGGAAGATTTGATAAGATTGTACTAGTACCGATGCCAGACAAACCTGGACGACTTAAGATACTGGAGATTAGCTCAAAGGAGATTCTGGGAGATGTAACAACTGCAAATCCTGATTATGTCAACCTTGAAAAAATTGCTGACTCTACAGATGGGTTTAGTGGAGCAGATGTTTTCGCAATTGCTAACACGGCAGCATCAATCCTGATAAACGAATTCATTGACAAATATCCAGATCCAAAGGAGGCTGAGAAGCAGGCAGATGGAGCGCAGGTCACCATGAAGCACTTTGAAGAAGCAATCAAAAAGGTCAGAGCTCAAAAAGATCTAAAGATTGGGCAAAAATTGTCGTTATCACACTTTAGATAATTTCAGAAATTACTCTCTCGTTTGGATAATCGCTTGTGGGCTTTTCCGCACATATGAACATTGAATTTATAGTAAAAAGGAGAGTTTGATTTCAATAAAATAGTAATAATTTCATTATTCTTTATAATCAGGAAGATTTTTCAATAGTAGATTTACTTGATCTGTTTTTGGTTGTAGTTCATATTTATCATTTCTTTTATCTACATGCATCAAAACATATCCAAATTCTTCATCAGTCCAAAGTGCATAAATTGGTTTTTCTGATTTATCTCGTTTACCCTGTTTGATTTCATCAAAAATTCTAACCTGATTATTGTACACATCTTTTAAATCAAGATATGAATTCTTACCAAATTCAGTTATTCCAATTCCAATTATTTCTGAACCACTTCTCTTAAGCGATGTTATTATGCGTAAGCTCAATAATGTCTAGAGTGTAGAAGCAGGATTTAAGGCATGACAAGGTTTTCAGGCTGGAACAGCAGACTCGGATTTACAGTGAAACGTTGATGACTCTCATACTCATCGATTCCTGCCCCAATGACAATCGCAGTTGCATCCCTCTTTACATTTTACTCTTTTACAATCAGAGCACATGTTTTGTTTCCAAAAATGATCTTGTTCCATAAAAATTACTGACACCTACAATCAGGTAGACTTTTTGATGTTATTGTAAAACAGTCACTCTTCATCTTCTGTTTCCCTAATCTCTTCTTGTGCGTCCTGCTCGACTTGCTCTAACTCATGAGTCTCTTCTTTCATTTCTTCTTGTTCAGCTTGGCGATTTTCCTTAGATTCTTTATCTTTGGACTTCCACATGGTTTTGAAAAAATTCTTCATTCTTTTTATCTCTGTTATTCATATGTAGTCATACTACTTAAGACATCGGAGGTAGACAATAGAGACTTAATTTGTTATTCTTGACATTATATCAGAAGGGTGTTCTACAGTCAGGCCCCTTTTAGCAAAGAATCTTGAAATGTTTGTGATATCTCTTTGAAGAAATTCTTTTGCGTTTTTGTGTTGTATGTCAACAGCTGATCCCAGATCAAAAAGAATCAAACCATTTTCTGTTTTGAAGATATTGTATTCGGAGAAATCAGCATGTACAAGTCCGGCTTTTTTGTAAAGTTGTGAAATAATTGAAATTGCATTTTTATAGTCAGTTTCATCGATTTCAGATTCTACAAGTGTTTTTGCTGGAACGCCATTTTTTCCTACAAATTCTAGTACCAAGACATTTTTCAGAACACAAATTGGTTTGATTGATGAAATTCCGTTTTTGACACATTTGGTAAGGTTACGAAATTCCTTTTGTGCCCAAATCTCCACCATATTCCTTGTTCCTTTTTTTATATGAGAAAATCTTGGATTGTCTACAAGGTAGGGCTTTCTTTTTTTAAAATTTGAAGCAGTTACCAGATATATCTTGACAGCAACATCCTTTCCATTACGGTCCACTGCCCAGTACATCTTGGCTTCCTTGCCAGAACCAACTATTCCATTGACGTATGATATAGTACCCGAACTTATCAACTTGGAAAGAGTCATTATCGAAGTCTTGTCCAAGACATCATCTATTACCTTTTTTTTATCAAAGACTTCTTTTGCTGATGCTCCTCGTCTTTTATTTTTTAAAAGTTGGTTATCAATACGTCTTGATAATTTTTCCCCAAGATCATCTGGCAATAATGTAACTTCTGACATCTATTGTATACGGGTTTGTCACTAATAATGCTATGTAAAGATCATTTATGATAAACAGTCAGAGAACCTTTTCACGTCTATACCTGTTTTTTATGTATCTAGTATGATATTGCCCATGGGTTAAAATGGATTTCATCAGTCCATCGTAGATCTTTTTTGGTACACCAAAGTACTGATAGGTTCCACCATGGTGAAACTCTATTTCCAATGTTTGCATTGATTCATCATAACCAACTGATTTTAGATCATTAGACTTGACTCGTATTCTGTACATACTTGATCATGTGTATGGAATCATCTAAATCATTGGTTCATGTTATAATTCAGAGTGAAATAATTTTGAATCCACTAGGAATTGTCCAGTAAATTTGACAAGATTGGGTAATGTAGTTCCTGTGGAACCCTTAAAACACCATCGGAAGTTGGGGACATATTTTATAAGATCATCTTATCCATCAGTTTTAGAAGATAAAATTGGAACAAAGTACAGCTAATATTGATACTAATTTACTTGAGCGTTTTGAGAAAGAGATCTGGAGTAAGGTTCCCCATCTAGAAAACAAGGATGGAAAAGTGGTTAATGCAACACCACTGATTGATATCACCCAAGACTTGAAGGAATGTGCAAAAAAAGAATTTAACCTGAGTCTTGATGATAAAGATCTAAAAATTTTTGGCAAGTTTGATTCCCGCTTGTTAGCAGGTTCGATTAAGGTAAGGCCAGCAGTAAACATAATTCATGATGCCATTGTTACAGGCAAGCTAAAAAGCGGGCAGACAATATTTGAAGCCACATCAGGAAACTTTGGAATTGCACTTGGACAGTTAGCCAAGATTGGACTGGATGTAGTCGCTCTGGTATCAAGAAAACTGCAGGAAGGAGTGTTTGAGGAATTAAGAACTGAGAAAATTCGAATCATAAATCTTGACATGGATATATGCCCTGCCCCAGGAATGAAGGACAGCCCAAATGTTTTAGCTGCAAAAGCGACTGCTGCCAATATCCGCTCACAATTATCCGAGCTTGGGTTTGATCCAACTGTTTTTGATAATGCTATAACAGAGGCACAAGATCTGCTAGCTAAACAGGATATCATAAACTTGGCAAAACTTCTTGCAAAGATCTACAATTGCTACTGTCCAGAACAATATGACAACAAATCAAATATTGAGATTCACAGAACTGTTACCGCACCAGAGATAGATCAGCAATTACATGAAAAAGGACTTTCTTTAGAAGATTTTAGAATTGTTTGCACGTTTGGTACAGGTGGCACCTCTGGAGGCCTGAGCAGATACATGTCTGAAAAATATGGGAAACAATCCGTGCACGTAGTATTTCCACTTGCAGCTCAAGATGTTGCAGGAATTAGAACAAAAGCCAAGGCTGAAGGGCTAAGGTTTTACGAGCCTCACATATATGCAGGACAGCATGAAGTAGATTTTGAGCAGGCAAAGCGCTTGCTAAAGTTTTTTGTAGACAAGGGTCACGACATGGGTGAAAGTAGTGCCCTTGCGTTATACGCAGTAATGCAGATGGCAAACTTTGGAGGTTTGGGAGGAAAGTTTGTCGTAATAGTTGCTGATGGAATACAAAAATACAAAAAGAATTTGGAAGCTATGGTAAAGAAAAAGAGCCGTACTCAAGTTTCTCTAGATGAAGCTGTATCAAGTGTAGGTGACTATGATAAAGTAATCTGGATTCATACCCAGTATACCCCACGTGAGGAAGGAATAGAGCTAATTGCAAAAACATTGGGTGTTGACAAGAGCAAGATCGTTGTACCAAAGGCAAGAGATGTGGAACGATTGTTAATGACACAACAAGTTCCTGAGGATCTGAATAAGGCTCTTGAGGGATCTCACAAATCATTGCTTGTTTGCATGGCAGGCTATACTTCATTGAATGCTGTTCAAGTACTTGAAAAAAAGGGTATTGTAACTGAAAGTTTGAGTGGAGGAATATCTGCAATTTCTCAAGGAAAAGGCAAGCAAATTTCTGAGCTAATAAAAATAGCTACTGAATAAGATGATTTGGGGGTCTGGGTAATTCATGAGACCTGACTACAGATCTTCTTTGTGTTTACTTCCGAGACCTATTACATCTTACAGGTGATCTTGACATTCTTTGAAGTATAGTATAATGATACACCGAGTGCTACTATTGCAAGTGTCTTTAATTCAAGACCTTGAAACGGAAGTAGAGCCAAAGCACCACCCAAACCAAATACGCCTAGCAATGGTGCTGTACATATAGGACATCCAGATGCAACAGCACCCGTAAAAGCACTGCATGCGTTAGAAGTTGCACCTTTTCCAAAACCCAAACCACCAGTCATTTGTTTTCTGCAAATTACCATAGATGTGTTTATTCCTGTTAGAATCGCTATTGCAGTTCCTAAAGTTATGGTAGTAACTGTAAACAGTATTCCGTAATTTTGTATGTATGCAGGCAATGGAGTAGGTGTAAAGTAAAATGTAAGAAGCCAGAATAAAACAGATAAAGTCACAGAGATTATAATTGCGACAAGAGCATAACGAGGTTTTTTTAATACGTTTAAAATTGTACTCATTTACATCACTTTAGAATGGCGTGCCTTGTTATCTCAAGAGAACAACTATTGAACTTGCTACAGTGATTCTCACATCTTTCTGCTTGCGTGGAATCTTGGTATCCAAGCAGGCATATTTCACATAGGAAAACTTTGTCATTATTATGGCTTGATTCTTTTACCATTTTATTACTATGAAATTCAAAGTATTTAAAATACAAAGTTCATAGTATAGTAGTTACTATGAAAGATCAAAGTAATACAATTTGTCTATGTCCACTTGACGGTGTAATAGATACAATAGGAAAAAAGTGGGGATTGCTGATAGTAAACGAGATAGGAAATCATGGACGATTGCGTTACAATGAATTAATGTCAGAACTAAAAGAAATAAGCCCATCAACACTGGCTTCAATGCTAAAGGATTTGGAAAAACAAGAGCTAATTGAAAAGGAAGTTTTCAGGGAGATACCGCCAAGAGTTGAATACTCCTTATCTGCTAGAGGAAGGGAATTAAGAACTGCAATTATACCGCTTATCAAATGGGCGAGTAAGAAGGGAAATTATTCAGTACACTGTAGTTGTAGTTTGTTCAAATAGATTAGTTAACTAGAACTATTCTCAAAATCGCTATTGTTTACTGGCATTTTGAATTAAGGTTATCCATTTGTTATTCCCTTCAATTTTAATTCCTGCCATGTCTGATGGTGTCTTTCGATCCAATGCCATGTGAGAGCGGATGAAGTTATGATGAATCTGCATACCTGAAAGTATTGGAGAATCAACCTTTTTCAGTGAACGCATTACCTTCTCACGATCACGAATTTCACCGTTCAATCGTTCCATCTTGTTATTGTTCTTGTCACCATCAAAGTGAATATGGCGTATGTGTTCTGTTTTCTTGTCTAGAAAGTTTTTTTGCTTGTACTCGTTTTTCCAAGCATCCTGAAAGTTTCTTGCACCATCTGTAATCAAGACATTTGGCTTCTTTCCTGCGGGGCTGGGTAATTCATGAGACCTGACTACAGATCTCCTTTGTGTTTACTTCCTAGACCTAGTTTCTTTTAGTTTGTTTGTATGCTTCTATTGCTGTAATGGCAAAAGCCCCAGCAAGTAATGATAATGGAATTGATAACCACAAGGCATGTCTAAAGAATACAAGATTGACTGTTTCAGCACTTAAGATACATGCACTTTCTGCTGTAACTAAAACATAGAGGCTTGTTTTGATTATCTGCTTGAAATCAGATGACTTGTGTAACTCGGGGATTTTCCTGACGCCTGTTGCAAAGTTTTTGAAAGTTGTTTTGATATTGGATACAAATCCCCTATGATCATCTTCTAAAACTGAACAGCAACCATCACCCACCTTATCCAAGTTGTTTCTTCCAAGTATTGTAGCAAATGTAGTAAATCCTGCAAGACTATAACCCAAAGCGTATGACATTATGATTGCAAATGGGGTCTTGAATCCAAAAATAAAGAAACTACTGTTTTGTCCTGTTTCAGCAGACAAAATACAAAGGATCTCAATACCTAATGCAGAAGCATATAGTGTTCTTACATTACTAAAGAATTTGATACTTTGTCTTTGTTTAAGATGAATGTCTATACAACAACAATCATCTTTTATACAAATTTCACAATCTTCTTGTTTTACTTTGTTACAAACTTCAGGCACACAAAGGCAATCTACACACTTCATGTTTTCAGATCAACGATTTCACTATTAAAACATAGGTCTCGGAAGTAAACACAAAGGAGATCTGTAGTCAGGTCTCATGAATTACATAGAACACGATTTGGATCTAATTTATTAGATAGAAACCACATATTCTATGCACGGCATCTGCATTAAATCCTGATTCACAGGATGCAATAAGTCGTCGAAAGGAATTCTACACTAGTGAGCATGTTGATATTTTTCTAAAACGGCACGGAGTACCAAAGAGTAGGCAAGCAATGCACAGCTTTGTTTCAATGGGACTTGGAAAAAACGATTCAAGTGTTGATTGGGATATTGTCAATGTATTATCACATGTGTATTTCCAGGTTCATCCACAGCAGATTAACATAAGAGACAAGGCAAATGGAAAGATGATTATCTCAATCAGAAAATAAGTCTTAAACTAGCAGTTTATCGTTCATGGTAATCATGTTCTCATTTTAAATCAAATAGCGTCTCATATTATTTTGTGGTATTAATAGATCTAAACCAAGAAGAAGTCAAGAGACTCATAGCAATAATGCAATTCTCCATAGCCGCTTGCCCCCTAGGCAGTATCAGCCAAGAGGTTGAGATTGATGCAGACAAGATTGAAAACTTGATTGCTAAAATGGAAAAGGGTTTAGAATAGAAAATCTTAGTCTGGTAACTAAGTAATTATGACTTGAATTTGTTTGCTATGTTCTTTATAATACCCTTCACTTCATGTGGGGGTCTGTATTTTTCCAGTTTGATATCAAAACTTGGATTGTGATCTTAAAGATTCCCAATCTCTTTTGAATGCAGACTGTGAGGGTTTGAATTAAAAAAATAAAGTGTGTGCTCACTTCATGTGAGCATATACTGTATAGATTCCAAAGAAGGGACAGTTCACAATAAATCCAGCCGGCATTGTGGTTGTCAGATCACTTTTGCTTGTAAGATCGTGGCTGTTTTCAAGCACAGTTGCAATCGATGGATCTTTCCAAGTGACTACCTGTATTCTCCACATGGGGGAATAGTATGGGTCTCCCTGTTTTACTCCTGCCACACCTGATTGAAATCCAAGAGGACCACTTCCCTTGATACCATTTGAGAACTGGTATAGGTCAGCTGATGAGCTTCCAGTGATTGTTGCTTGTGTCTTGTTTGCAAGAACTACACCCAAAGCATCTGCTGGTCCTTTCTGTGATGCATCTGTTGCAATATAGTAAATTGTAGAACCGTCAGGTCCAAACCCACGGTGAGTCACAAATGTTACTTGCATTTTTTGAGTGTCTATGTTTAGAACTTGGGCATTTCCATAATCTCCTGATTCTGTTATTGCATCTCTTATCTTCATGTGACCTGCTGGAATAGTTCCTTCCTTGTCTCCACCCCATTGCACTATTGGACAGTTGACAACCACATTGGTTGGCGTGATTGTAACTTTTCCTTGGCTAAATGCAGATATGATGTCATCGTCTGAGCCAAGCACTGTTGCAGATGTAGGATCCTTCCATTCTACAAAGTTGATCTTCCATAGAGGACTGTATTTTGACTCTCCTGGAATAGAATCTACAACATTTGGTTGAAAGCCTAGCACTCCTGTTCCCGTTACACCATTTTTAAAAACATAGATCTGAGCTAATGCAGATGCTGGTGCCTTTCCAATTGCAGGTGCAAATGTTACAGGAAAATTGGTAAATTTTCCAAGATCGTTTGCTACATTGGAATCAGAGGCTTCTGTTGTGATATAGTACACATCCTTACCATCGTATAATCCTTTGACAAGTGGAATCACAAGTGGAAGGTTTGCATTTGACAGTTTCAGTACAGAGCCGAGATCTTGTGATTGCATCGACATCGTTTCTGACATTGTTCCTTGCTGTGTCATGTTTGATATCATGGAATTTTGATGCATTGTTGTGTTTGTTTTCTTTGTCTGAGCATCATTAAGCTCTTGTTGTAGTTTGGAAAATTCTCCAGGTCCACACAAATGATCTCCACATACTACAGTATTTCCATACAGTGCAGTTAGATGTTGATCATTTGGAGAGGTATAGTCTCTTTTTGTAAGAGCATTTGCAGATGGTATTTCTACATAGGCAGATACAATAGAGATACTAAGCAATGGGAGAATTAACAAAACTCCTAGACTTCTAATTTTTGTCATTGCGGGATTAATTCTAAAATTTGTAAATAAAACTTGTTCCAAATCTATTCCAAATCAGATTCTGTTTATTTGATGTAATGGGTCGCCAGAATCAGATCTGTGAGAGTCCAGTCTTAGCGAACTTATATTGTAGTTCAAACTTCTTTAGATAAACTAAACAATTAAATAATTGTTTAATTATTATATTGTTATGGAATCCATCTGGAAGGCAGTCGCAGATGACAGCAGACGCGAGATACTGATGCTGCTTCGAAAAAGGAAGATGACTCCAAGTGAACTGACAGAACATTTTCATTTCACAGCTCCCGCCTTGTCAAGTCATCTACGCATACTAAAGAGCGCAGACTTGGTCACTGAGGAAAAACTAGGCAAGAACAGATATTATTCATTAAACGAAAAAAAATCTCTTGAGATTATAAATTTCTTTGAAAAAATGTGGGGATACAATCTAAACTCGCTTAAAGAATACATCGAGAACAAAGAAAGGAAAAAGAGGCATGAGTAACCTAGAAATCAAAAAATCTATTGAAATTGATGCCTCTCCCGAAGTTGTATTCAAGGCTATTTCTGATTCTAATGAATTAATCAACTGGTTTCCGGATGCTGCAATATTGGAACCCAGAGTTGGAGGGAAAACTAAATTCTCGTATTATAAGGATTCAAAGAGGATTACTACATGTGCAAGAGATCATGATAAAACCAATGAAGGAAGGGTTTTAGAATTTGTCAAGAACAAAAAACTTGTCTATACCTGGCAGCACATGGATGTACCGGACTTTCCTGAAACTATAGTAACATGGGAATTGGAAGAAATAGGTAAGAACAAGACTAGGTTGATACTTACTCATACAGGATTTACAAGTAAGGACCAAGTCAAAGATCATTCCGAAGGCTGGTCGTTCTTTCTTAACGAACTAGCTTCATATTGTAAAAAATAAAAAATTACCAAATTAGCTGTAGCCATAATTGAACCCATTTTGAAAAATTCAAAAAAGCCAAGGTTATGGTAAAAATTTCGAAAAACACTACTTGAAAAAAATGATTAAGTAGCGTAAATGATCATCTTGTAGACCAAAATGTACCGATTTCCGCAGTTTTTCTTGTCCAAAGATCAACACACTAAAACAAGGAATTAAGTAGTGTATTTTTTGAACGGTAAATCATCCAGAATTAAAATGACTAGTGTACTAGAATGTTTTCCAGATGAATATGAGCCTAGAGAAACTCAAAAAGAGATATTGAATGCAATAGAACAACAACTCAGGTCAGGATACAAGACTATAGTTTTGTCAGCTCCAACAGGTGTAGGAAAATCACTCATAGCTGCAACACTGGCCAGATATTACGGGGGTTCATTTATTGTAACTGCATCAAAACAGCTACAGGATCAATATTCTAAAGATCTGAAATTTCTCATGCCTGTAAAAGGAAAGTCAAATTTTGCCTGTCTCAAGTTGATGGAACAACAAAAAATAAAAAAGTTTGATACAAAAAAGGCAATTCAAATTGGTCTTACCTGTGAGAAGGGGATTTGTGAAGAAACCACAATAAAGCGAGGCAAAAAAAATGTCGAGGTTTGTAAATTCAAGCCTAAGCTGGGAGAGCTTGAACAGTTCAATGATACTTACTGTCATTATTATGAACAAAAATATCGCGCATTAATGTCACCACATTCAATCTGGAATTATGCTTCATACTTTCAATTAATGAAATTTAGTAGAAAAGCATATGCAGAATATATCTCAAAACCAATTGCTATTTTTGATGAGGCTCATAAGATAGAAGATCAGATAATTCAATTCATTGGATTAGACATCTACAGTGGAAGTTTAACCGAGTGCGGCATTGAGGTAAAGGCATACAATTTGAATGATATTGAAATGGTTATACAGTTAGTCGATGATCTAGCAAGAGCATATTCTAAACAAATCAAAGATTTGCAGGAAAGTAGATCATTTCAGTTATATCCAGATTACATTGCACTTGCAAAACTAGAAAACAAATATGAAAAAATGGCAAATGCCCATGCAGAGATACTTTCAAACAAAGACAATTTCATCATAAATGAACCATTCAGAGACGCAGGAGGAAATTTTCGCTCAGTTTCAGTCAAACCGCTTGATATATCAAAATATGTTTCATCTTTCTTTGATTTGGAAAACCAGATCTTCATGTCTGCTACAATAGATAAAGAAAGTTTTTGCGAAAATACTGGCATGGATCCTTCAAAGGTTGCATTTGTAGATACTCCAAAATCTCCCTTTCTTCCTGATAAAAGAAGAATCAATTTTTTAAACATTAGAAAGTTGAGCCACTCTACCAGTTTAGATGATGAATTATCTGTAATAAAAAAAATTGATGATATAATGTCAGAGCATGCCAATGACAGAGGACTGATACTTACATCATCTGAAAAGCGCTGTTTTGATATAATGAATAATCTCTCAGAGAAAAACAGAAAGCGTATAAGAATTTGTCATAGCAGAAATGAGAATGGCATGTCCCAAGATGAGGTATTGCAAGAACATGCCCAAGATGAAAATGGTGTATTGCTTTCATCTTCCTTGTGGGAAGGTGTGGATCTAAAAGATGACTTGTCTAGATTTCAGATAATTGCAAAGGCCCCATATCCAAACTTGAGTGAAAAGCGTACCAAAATAAAGATGGGAAAATTTCCACTCTGGTACAAATCACAGACTCTGATGAAGTTATTGCAGGGTTTTGGTCGCTCAATTAGAAATGAGGATGACTGGGCAGTCACTTATGTTCTTGATTCTGCAGCACATGATCTTTTGATTCAGTCAAAAACAATGATTCCAAAATCATATCATGACGTACTTGGGTTTCCAAGTTATACTTGAATAAAAGTTGGAGTTAGTGGGCAACTTGGATTACATTTTCAGGTAGCTCATCCAAGGTAAAGACAAATCTTGAACCTTCAAACTCTGTTGTGCCTTCACGCTCCCAGTTTACCTTATATGATTTGGTCAGATGGCCTCCCACTATGGAAATTGTCTTTGGCACTGCTTCAAACAGTTTTTCAACTTTGGTCTTGTCGCGTGTCATAAGTAGGGATCTTCGTCTCTTCATGAGATACTTGATTGCAACGTTTTTGTGCTGGTGTCCTTCCACCTCAATCTTCTCATTGCCTAGATCTATGATGAATTTTCTTTTTCCCATGTTGTTTGCATATTGAAGTTTCTACAAAAAATGACTTGACAATTCAACATTAGCAATAAGATTGAAAATTATGACAAAAATTGCATAAAATGGCTGCAAATGTATAAGAACCACATACGCATGGTTTATCATGTTCCCTGCTTGATTAGACCATGTTTAATTTTGGTCACAGTCTTGACTTATTTATCAATACAATTGCCAGAGTTGCAGCAGTCATGATTATTGCAGCTACTGGACCAAACTCAGGAACTGATTGACTTGCAGGTACATTATTCTCAGGCGTAGTAAGATCTGTGCCGTTTGCATTAGAACTTGTAGGGTCTGATAAGTCAGGGGGTGTCAAATCTTGCCCTATCGTATCATTTCCTGTGATATCACTTGAACCGCCAGTATTCGTGGAATCTGGATCAGTAGCATTAGATCCTGTCTGATCAAAATTTCCGGGATCAGTAGAACTAGCTGGGTCACCAGCATTAGCAGTGGGGTCAGTACTTGTGTCAGGTGTTTGTGCAAAAGCCGAACTAATCATCATAGTAAAAAAGGCGCACAATGAAAATATGACAAGTTCCTTTCTTACCAATCTTTCAACCTAGCGCAAACTCTACAACTGAATACTTAGGCATTGCGGAACAAAGTGAGTTCAGGTTCACAATGGCATATTATATTTAACAATTACCCATTATTCTTAGTGTACAAAGTTCCGTAAGGGATTATATCTTAAATTTTACATCCATACTAAGAAATGACTACCAATTCTTACAACAAATCTGGTCTGACAAGAATAGCGGCGTTTTCGGTTGTAACGGTGCTGCTTGCCTCAGTCTTTGCTGGCAATGTTGTGACCTTGTCTGCAATGGCAGATAATGGCAACAGTACCAATACAAATGCAAATGTTACTAATACAAAATCTGGTTCAAATTCCGGAACAAATGATAAACAAGCTGCAAGACAAACATTGCGCAGCGCCTTAAACCAGAATCAAATTACATACAAGCAAGCAGTACAACAGGCAGATCTTACGTACAATAATGCAGTAAAACAAGCACAACTTGCCCACTCACAAGCTATTCAAGATGCAAACACTGCTTACAACCAAGCAGTACAACAAGTAAAGACTGCATTCAATGATGCATACAAGGCTGCAAAAGGAAATGCAACTATAATTGGTCAGGCCATGGCAACAAGAGATCAAGCTATTGCTACGGCAGAAACTACAAAGATTAATGCCATAACTTCTGCAGATGTAATCCGAGACAAGGCAGTACATGATGCGTGGAATGTCCATGAGACAAGTGTGTATAATGCTCTTGCCACGCGAGATGGCGCTGATGCAACAGCACAGTTTACATTCTATACATCAATTGGAAATTCAACACTAGCCACGCGTACACAGACAATAGGTCAGGCACATGTTACTGCTGACAATTCCATATTGAAAGCAAGGCAAACAAGAATTGCTGCAGTTGAGAATGCTGATGTTACAAAAGATCAGGCAATTGGAAAAGCACAGACAGACTTTGTTACTGCTCAAAGTAACTTGAAGGTAACACTTGACAACTCTTACACCAAGGATGCAAAGACTTGGAATACTGCAATCCAGAATTACTGGAACGCTCATGCCAATCTCATACAAACAGAAGATAATGCCATAGCACAAGCAAATGCTGCTCAAACTTCCGCAGTAGGAAGTGCAGATGCTGCAAGAGATCAAGCAATAGAACAGGCCTATTCAACTATGTATGGATCAATTGCGGCAGCATACTAGATAGTACAAGACGGCATTTTCTTTTTATTTTTGTAACTTTTTAATATGAAGTGTTTACCGTTTTGATGTGATTATTAATTTTCGTTATGATATTGATTTCATGTTAATTATCTGATGTAAAAATCATATAGAATTGTCTATACCCCTCTCACATGGTGGGGCCGGTGGGACTTGAACCCACGACCTCTAGCACCCCAGGCTAGCATCATGCCAAGCTAGACAACGGCCCCTCAAGTTGCTGGCTATTGTTGAAATTATTAAATTGTAGGATCCAGTTTTGATAAAATTTAGAGCCACTTTTCTAATCTTTCACGTTCAAATTTTTCTTTCTCTGAAAAATGTTCACCAGATGCTGGTCTTAGTTCAGTAAGTGGATTTGGAGTTGCAAACATGTCAACTGCAAGATATCCAGCTACTTTTTTTCCTGTTTCTAAAAAGCAACCACCCTTACCATCAAAGACTGCATTTTGCATCTCTTTTGCTATTTGTGATATGATGTTTCTTGCTACTGTTATTCCCTCTTCTTCTGCAAATATTCCTGCTTTTGGAACTGCAATCTTGTCTGTTACCATTATTTGATTTACATCTCCTATTGCATAGACATTTTCAAAATTAGTTTTGCAGGTTCGGTCAGTTTCTATAAATTTTCCAGGCTGCGCAAAACCTGATGCAGTTACAACTGAAGGGGCTTTGTGTGGTGGGACTGTAATTAGCAGATCAAAATCAGTCTCGCCATTTTCAAATTTTATTTTATTTGGCTCGACAGATACAGTTTTGTGATTGCCTTGAAATTCTATGTTTTTGGATTTGAGGATCTGTAGTATATCTTCGCTTACTTGAGGGCCGCCAGCTGGTAGGGTGAGTGGTGCCGGACTGTAAAACTCCATCTTTATAGAATCGCTTGTTCCTTGCTCCTCCAAGACTGACCTTATTAAAAGTGCTGCCTCAAATGGCGCAGGAGGACACTTGTATGGCATTCCAGTAATGGCCATCACTATCTTGCCTGATTTCATCTGTTTGATGGCATCACGAATCTTTGGTACGTCTTTTAGATCATACAAAATGAGGCTGTTTTCTTTCAAGCCATGAATCTGTTCTGGAGCAAGCTCTACTCCTAGTGCAATTATTAGATAATTATAATGAAATTGTCTGTAGCTTGTGCGTACTGTTTTATGTTCAGGATCAATCTTGATAACTTCTTCATTTACAAATTCAATGCCTTTCTTTGTTACATTTTCAAGAGATCTTTTGGAGGTTTCAAATTCTCTGGTGCCGTTGATTATCCAGAGTTTGACAAGATCCATCATGAACCAATCTTTTTTATCTATAATTGTAATTCTTGCATCCTGTGGAAGATTTTGCCGTAATTCGTTTGCTGCTGCAAGACCACCAAATCCCCCACCCAAAATTACAATATTTGTAGGATTCATTTTCAGAATACCGCCTATCTTTCTTGGGTAGTTGGTCTAACAGTTATCTCGTTTACATTCATGTGTGGTGGAGATTCTACTGCAAACATAATCGAGTTTGCAATATCCTCTGACCTTAGTGCTTGAATACTCTTTGAGTGTTTTACAAATGCCTCCAAAGACTTGTCAGTGATTGTATTTGTAAGCTCAGTATCTACTATTCCCGGTTCAATTGTTGTTACTCGAATATTATTTCGAGTTGAAAGTTCTTGGCGCAGCCCCTCGCTAAATGCACGAACTGCATATTTTGTTGCACAATAAACACTTCCTGCAGGAAAAACTATTCTTCCAGCAATAGATGAGATGTTCACAATGTGTCCAGAATTTTGCTTGAGAAGATGAGGTATTGCTGCTGCAGTACAATACAAAACTCCTTTGATGTTAACATCAATCATTCTTTCCCATTCATCTACCTTGAGATTTTTTACAAAGCTAAGAGGCATCAAGCCTGCATTATTAACCAAAATGTCGATTTTCCCCCATTTGTTTACAGCAGAATTTATCAAGTTGTCACAGTCGCTACGTTTTGTTACATCACAAGCAACAGTGATACATTCTCCGCCAATTTTTTCAATTTCCTTTTTGAGTTTTTCTAATAGCTCAGTTCGTCTTGCACCTACTGCAACTTTTGCACCGGCTTTAGCTAGTGCCAAAGCTGTAGCAAAACCAATTCCACTACTTGCACCTGTTACAATAGCTACTTGACCTTTTATCATATGAAAATCATTTTTGATCATCTGTCTTGCGTAAATAAATTTTGTTAATTATTACAAATTTAGGATAAAATTGTTACCTAAAATTAAATTAGTGTCATTGTTGATAACTGGTCATGGAACAGTTTGACTGTGCATATTGTGGTGAAAAGCAAGACTTGCCTTTTGAATGCAGTTATTGTAACGACAAGTTTTGTGCCGAACATAGATTACCAGAGGATCACAGATGTGTAAAGCTTTACCAAATCAGAGCAAAAAGATTTGGAGAAAGTAAGGTTCAAAGAACAAAAGGAATAGGTAGACAGGGTTTTATCAAAAGGCTATTTGGAAAGTTTGGTTAGTACAGTGCTCTTTGAGGATTAACCTTGGAAAGTTTTGCTTGATAAAATAGAGCAATTGCTAGTGCTAACAAGACAGCAGCAGTTAGCCAATGGGCCACATGCATCGCAAGATATGCAATTCCAAATCCTACACACATCACTGCTTGTGTTAATAACTTGATCCAGTTTGCTATCTTGGTCAACCTGCAAACCATTTCTATAATGAATAAAGCAGCTACTGGATATAGTATGATTTCAAAGTATACATCAAGGTCAATTCCATTATGCATGTAATTTATGGGAAAATTTGTCTAATTTCTAGTCTTCCCAGCTTACCTTTACTGCAACTTTCTTGGTAATCAGAGCACGTGCGTTCTCAAATGGTAGCGTGGCTACATCTTCTGCCTCAAATGGCCCATAAGCATGTAGGTCAGTGCCAACTATCTGGTCTATCGATTTTAGAAATCGTACGGCAACAGATCTTGATCTGTGGTTTTCTGCTAGTGTCTCAAGTAGCTTGAGTCTGCCATTTAATGTTGCAGAAAGTATTGTGTCTTTTCGTTGTCGCATCTCATCCTCAGAATCTAGAATAAATCTTTCTTCATCAAGTAGATTTGAATAGTCAATTTCATCTGGCCCAATTGCTTTATCAATTCTAATTTTTAAAAGTAAAGACATCATGTCGCTTATAATTTTTGCAAGTGAGTTTGTTATCTTGGATTCTATTCCGTCATAGTCTTGATTTTTCAAGTTTCCAAGAAATTCTGCTATGTTAAGATAGAGTTTTGGATCTATTTCCTGAACAGAATCGTTTTCAACTTCGCGAAGAAGAATTGCATACAATGAATTTACATCAATTTTTTTTATTTCTGACATTTACACACCCAACAATACTTAAATCATAGACTCCTATGTGTTATGATCAAGGTGCAAAATTGCCATATAAAGTGATTGGTGGAGAGCCTGTAACAATTTCTTATTCGGCTGATGAGGTTTTTGCAAAGATAAAACATGATCAGATAAAGTTTATCGATTTGCAATTCTCAGGACTTAGGGGAAGATTCCATCATACAACAATTTCTGCTAATTTGTTTACTCCACAACAAATGCAAGATGGACTTCCAAAACTTGATGGTTCATCAATCACAGGTTTTGCCTCTATTGAAGACTCGGATATGATACTCAAACCAGACCCCAATACCTATGCCATAATACCCTGGATGGAAAAGGCAAAAACTGCCAGACTAATTTGTGATGTGTATTGGGGAGGAGACAGGGGTAGACTAGATTCTGATCCAAGGGGCATCGCACAGAAGGCAGAGAAATACCTGAAAACCCAGGGATTTGACTATAGTTATTGGGGTCCAGAGGTAGAATTCTTTGTTTTTGATAAAATCACGTGGGATGTATTGACTCCATACAAGGGCCAGTCATATTCAATTGAATCAAAAGAAGCCCCATGGAATGAGGACGGAAAAGGATATCCTATGCCACTCAAAAAAGGATACTATCCAAGCACACCAGCTGATACTCTTACAGAATTTAGAAATGATTGTGTAGAATGCTTAAATGAATATTTTGGAATACTGTGTGATAACCATCATCATGAAGTAGCAACGGCTGGACAGTGTGAAATTGATATTAGATATGATACATTAACAAATTCCGCAGACGGAGCCCAGACATACAAGTATGTAGTAAGAAACATTGCAAAAATGCATGACAAAGTTGCCACAATGATGCCAAAACCGATCTCAATGGATGCCGGCTCTGGAATGCATACTAATGTTAGTTTATGGAAAGATGACAAGAATGTTTTCTTTGATAAAGATGACAAGTTGGAAATGAGCCAAACTATGAGATACTATTGCGGTGGTATAATGAATCATGCAAAAGCTTTGTCTGCAATAGTTGCTCCTACAACAAACTCTTACCACAGACTGGTCCCTGGCTATGAAGCCCCAGTCTATATTGCTTGGAGTGCAAGTAACAGATCTGCAATAATCAGAATCCCATCTCATTTTAAGGGAGAAAGATATTCAAAGATAAAACGAGTCGAGTTTCGAGCTCCTGACCCTTCATCAAACCCATATCTTGTATTTGCTGCTGTTCTAGCAGCTGGGCTTGATGGAATTAAAAAGAAGATGGATCCAGGTGAACCAGTACAAGAAGATATTTACAAAATGAGCAAGGTTCAAAGAGACGCAAAAGGAATCAAGGACCTGCCTGCAACCCTAGGCGAGGCACTTGATGAACTTGAAAGTGACAGAAAGTTCCTCAATCCAATATTTACAAATGAAACAATTGACAAGTTAATTGAGGTAGAACGCTCCGATGATCATGAAATATCAATAAGGCCACATCCCCACGAATTCTATCTCTATTTTGATATCTAAAATTAGAATTTTTATTATAAACAAATATTATTTGGAGCCAAATTGATAGCAGTTCTACTCCATTCTCTTGTAGATTGCTTTGAAGTGGATCTTAGTTATCTAGTCTGATAAAATATAATTCATGATATCTAGATCCGCCCTATTGCTGCATATACCAAGAATAATGCAATTCCTGTTATTACCAAACCAATGATAAGATACGCTTTTTTGTGTTTATCAGCAGTTCCTGCTCGATACAAAATAACAGTTCCTGCAAGACCTACAAAGAGAATCAAGGTTCCAGATATTACATTGTCCCAGCTTGAATGTGTAATGATTGGATAAAACATGCCAGAAAGCAATGCAAAGAAAATAATCAGGTAAACGTATTTGGAACCTGTTAGGATCTTGCTACCACTAAACTGCATATGACTTGCTATCTAGATTAGTCAAATAAACCTTTGATAGGAAATGGATTTTTGTTTATTCCATATCCATAGGTGGCATTCCACCCATTCCGCCCATGCCACCCATACCACCGCCCATTCCTCCCATGCCTCCCATACCACCACCCATGCCTTCCATTCCTCCTGGTGGTCCTCCGGCACCTTTGGCAACGGCGATGACATCATCAATTCTTAGTATCATTGATGCTGCTTCAGTTGCGGATGTGATTATTTGATTTTTGACTGATAATGGCTCAAAGATATCAGTAGCATGCATGCTTGCAACCTGGCCTTTCATAACATCAATGCCGGTCCACTTGTTTCCTTTGAGTTGCTTTGAGCGAAGTGATGCCAATGTGTCAATTGGATCCATCCCTGCATTCTCTGCAAGAGTTATTGGGATTACTTCTAACGAGTCAGCAAATTTTTCTACTGCAAGTTGTTCTCTTCCTTCTAGGGTTTTTGCCCACTCTCGTAGCTTTGTTGCAGCATATGTTTCTGGTGCACCCCCACCAGCTACTATCATTGGCTGTTCCATTACATCTTTTACTACCATTAATGCGTCATGAGCTGATCTTTCTACTTCATCAACCACTCTTTGTGATCCTCCTCTTAGGAGCAAAGTAACTGCCTTTGGATGCTTGCATCCTTCTACAAAGACCCATCTGTCAGTCTCTATTTTTCTTTCTTCTACTAGTTCGGCAGTACCAAGATCTTTTTCATGTAAATCATCAAGATTTGTAATAATTCTTGCTCCAGTTGCCTTGGCAAGTTTTGTCATATCGCTTTCTTTGATTCTTCGTACTGTAAGAATTCCAGCCTTTGCAAGATAATGTTGAGCCATGTCATCAATTCCTTTCTGGCAGAACAGCACGTTTGCGGTAGATGCAATAACCTTGTCAACCATGTTCTTGATCATTCTGTGTTCTTCATCAAGAAATGACTTCATTTGTTGCGGGTTTTGGATGTTTATCTTTGCATCAAATTCTGTCTTGTCAATTTCAAGAGCGCTATTGATTAGTGCAATCTTTGCATTTTCTATCTTCTTTGGCATTCCGCTGTGAACGACTTCTTTGTCAAGTACGATTCCTTTTGTCAAAATTGAGTCTTTGATAGAACCGCCTGCTTTCTTTTCTACTTTGATATCATCAATGTCTACTGTATATCCGTCCTCACTCTTCTCAGCTACTGCAATTATTGCTTTGACTATCATGTCTGCAAGATTTGAGGAATCTCTTCTGACAAGTTTTGTCTGCATGGATGTTCTTGCAATTCTTCCAAGTACATCCTTGTCAGTTGGTGAAACCTTGTCTGCAATCTTTCCTAAAAGTTCAACTGCTTTTTGGGCCGCCTTTCTATATCCATCAACAATTATGGTTGGATGAACGTCTTGGAGAATCAGACTTTCAGCGTTTTCTAGTAATGAACCTGCCAGAACAACAGCAGATGTTGTTCCATCACCTACCTCATTGTCAGTTGCCTTTGAGATCTCAACGAGCATCTTTGCCGCTGGATGCTGTACGTCAATCTCTTTGAGTATAGTAGCACCATCATTTGTAATAGTAACATCGCCTAGGGAATCAACCAGCATCTTGTCCATTCCACGTGGGCCAAGACTTGTGTGAACTATTTCTGCAATTAGTTTTGCCGCAGTAATATTATTTTTCTGTGCATCACGACCCTTTGTCTGTGTTGCACCTTCCTTTAGAATTACAACTGGTATTCCGCCAGCCGAAGATTGAATTGACATATTTGACTTGAGATCGATTTTCCCTTATTATGTCTTATGTAGACCCAAAAGCCTTGACACCTTGAATGGATATTTTTTAACCAATCGAACGATGTTTTAAATTAGGAAAAAGATCGAACAAGGCATGGCAAGTTCGCCACGTACCGCTTATAATGAAATACTTTCCATGCTAAAGACGCATAATGAATGGTTTGCAGATTCAATTCCATTAATTGCAAGTGAAAATATTCCAAGCCCTGCAGTTCGTGAGGCAACAATATCTGATTTTGCCAACAGATATGCAGAGGGGTGGCCAGGTGAGCGAGTTTATGCAGGATGCATCTACATCGATAAGGTAGAATTCAAGTGCATGGCGCTTGCCAAGAAACTATTCAAGGCAGAGTTCGTCGATGTAAGACCAATTTCTGGTGTTGTTGCCAATCTGGCGATATATTCTGCATTTACAAATCCAGGCGATGTCATGCTTGCACCATCAATTCCTTCCGGAGGACATATTTCTCATGGTAAAAAAGAACATGCCGGTACGGCAGGACTTGTCCATGGTCTTGACATAGAGTTCTATCCTTTTGATGCAGAAGAGATGTCTATTGATGTAGATAAAACTAAACAAAAAGTCCAAGAGCTTCACAATGCAGGAAAAACTCCAAAACTTGCAATGTTTGGCGGCTCAGTATTTTTGTTCCCGCATCCAGTAAAGGAGCTTGCAGATTTTCTAAAGGGCTACAATATGTTTGTTAATTATGACGGTGCGCATGTAGCAGGCCTTATTGCAGGAGGTCAGTTCCAAGATCCTCTAAGAGAAGGAGCTGATGCGATGACCATGAGTACACACAAGACCTTGTTTGGTCCCCAAGGAGGAATGATATGTTCATTTGAAAAGTATGGAGAGCCAATTAAAAAAGCTACATTTCCAGGAATGACCAGTAATCATCACTTGCATCATATGGCAGGAAAAGCCATTGCATTTGCAGAAATGTTAGAGTTTGGTAAAAAATATGCTGTTCAAGTTGTAAAGAACGCAAAGGCGCTAGCAGAAGCACTTAGCTCATATGGATTTACAGTACTTGGTGAAAAACGCGGATTTACAAAATCACATCAAATTGTAGTTAATGTATTAGCATTTGGAGACGGTGGAACCATTGAAGCTGATCTTGAGAAAGCAAACATAATTGTCAACAGACAACTCATACCAGGAGACATCAAGGCTGGACGCAATTATTTCCATCCAGGAGGAATGAGACTTGGAGTTGCAGAACTTACCCGTCTTGGCATGAAAGAGTCAGAGATGAAAGAGGTAGCCGAATTTATCAAAAATGTTGTGGTAGATAAAAAAGACAAAAAGAAGATAGCGCAAAATGTCAAGAAATTTAGAAAAGACTACCAGAAGGTCAGATATTGTTTTGAAAGCAAGACTGGCGGTTACGATTACATCAAGATCCGTTAGGCAAAGTCAGTAAGTAATGCTTGATTACCCTCTTCTTTACCAAAGACCAGTTCTAATTCATCTAAGAGAGAAAGCACCCTTCCACGCAGATATGGTTCGATAGTATATTTGTCAAGCATTCTTCTTGCAAGCTTGAGATATTTTTGAACAGATGGTCTTGTCATGGTTTGGATTAGTTTGTTTTGACACTCAAGACATCTGCCCGTAAGAGGAATTCTTCTGTAGCTTGCACCGCATGCTGTACATCGAAATGATTGGCCTGAATATGCTCTAAGGTTGCCCATGATATCAGGAAGCAGATGGGTTGTCATTACCATTGATACTACCTCGCTTGGATCAACCGCATTTATGATGTCAGCTGTTTTTATCTGCATGTCTAGTTTTTCAAGTAACGAGCCAAGTGTGGAATATGCACTTCTAGATTTTGTCGTAGTAAGTGTAGATGTCATATGTGTAAAGTTATGATCATAGAATTGTCGTTCTGTCTCAAGTCTTGATTTTAAAACCTCAACGTCTTTTATTTCACTTGCCTTTTCTTTTTTTAGTGTTGCTTCAAAAAATGACAGCGGGTATTCCTTTGCCACTTCAAAGTTGTGTGCTTGCCTTTGCACCTCTTGTGGTATTACAATTGGCTGTACCAGTAAAGGTGCATCCATCAGTCCACCTATCCTATCTGACAAGTATAGTCTTGAAAAATTAAGAAGACTGTCCATTAGAAGCATTATCGAGTCTGCGTCACCATCAGCATCTCGTCTTTTTGCAGAATGCCAGACAGCTGTACCAAGACAGACTTGGGTGTTTGTATACCCAATTATTCTTCCAACAATACCAACAGATGTGTGCGGAGCAAGACCGATTATTAGATGCCCTATTAGGTCACTGGTAGTTTTTGCATTGTAAAATGATGGATGCCCAAATAGCTTTGCAAGTTCTTTGTCAATGTATTGACAAACAAAAACTAGGCTATCTCCACATTCTTTTGGAATTATAACATCTTGTATTTTTAGCTCAACTAATTGTTCTGAATTTACAAGTGGCTTGCCGTCAATATCATGAGTATATCCAAGATCAACTAGTTTTTCAGGTGTTGTTCCAATCCATGATGGTTTAAAATGTGATAGTGGAGCGTTTGTAGCATCAAATCTAATTGTCCCATCTTTGAATACATTGAGTCCATAGCTTTGTCTGATGAGACCTTTCTCAAGTGGTTCAGGCACCTTGTCCTGATTTATGAGCTCTTTTACCCCCTTGAACGGTTCTTGGGCCCTAATGCCGGTCCTTTCTTGTGCGGAATAAAGCAAATCCTTTAGAGGAAACGAGCGATATGAGTGTGCATATGCGTGAGTCTTGCATTTTTCACAATAGTTGCTCTCAAGCTCATCACGACATCTTGGACAAATGAAAATTGCAGTTGTCTTGGTCTTGCATCGTGGACAGGCTATACTAATTGATGGTATGTTACAGTTTTTGCAGACTCGGTTGAATATGTTACAATAAAAGTTTGGTTGTTTTGCTGCCTTTAGTAAATCACGTGAAGCTCCTCCCTTGCTGCCGACCGGAAATAGCGTATGAACAGGTGGTTTCATTTTTCTCAATGATGCCTTTTCTGGCCTTCCTACTCTGACACCTATTGAAGTTGAAAACTTGGGGTGTATCTTAATTCCAGATGACTTTGTTATGATATCAGGTACGGAAAGCTCTTTTTCAAGCTGAACTGGTTTCCTAAATAACAAGTAGAAAAAGATTCTTGCCTCATTGTCTTTTAGGAACAGAGCATCTCCAGCAACCTCATGAGGCACACCTAGTTTTTCCAGAATCTCTTTTGTCTCTTTTGGATATACAATTAGATCTGTCTCAGTTTTTGTCGGTTGTAATATTTTCTCAAATTCCTCAATTGTGATTTGATCCCAGTAGTAGAGATAATGTGGATGAAGGCCTATGCCGAAATTCAATGATATTCTAAATGCTTCCTCAAGATCAGGTACCTTGTTTTTGTAACCAAGTAACTCAGTATCGTTTGGTTCGTATTTAGTAACCTTGTCTTTTAGCTCTTCAAACCAAAACTCTTCAACATATCCTGTTGGAACAAGCTCTGCGTTATTTTCCAAAAAGTCTCCATAGCTAATCAAAATATCCCCAAGATGTAGAATCTTTTCTATCTGAGGTTTTAGATGAATTCCATGTGAGATGTCTTTGATTTTTACAACATTTCCATTGGTTAGTCTTACAATAGGAGTATCAATCGAGTCTACAAAAGCAACAGTTGAGGCCTTTCCTGGGACATCTAGTTTAATCTGTGTGCCAACAGCTATCACATGATCTAGGATTTCTGCCACTACTGGATGAATCCCAATTGAGGCAAATCCTGTATTACATGCCCTGCCATATCGCAGTCTAAATCCACCAAGTTTTTTTGGCATTGAAAGAACAGATCTGCCCGTAATCACCTCTCTCATTCTGTGGGCTGCAGCGTCCTCGTCACCTGTCTGGATTGCTCCCTTTAAGTCCTTTAGCCACTCCCAGCCATCTAGTTTGTATAATTCAATTAGTTTGAGTAGCTTACGAGACCTGCCAATCAATCCATCATTTAGTACACGAAGTGCGCCTCCACGGACCCGGTTGGTGTTTATTCTTTCCATGTTTCTATGGCTGACAATCTCTACTGGATCTGTGTCTATGCCATTGAGTTCCACTGGCAGATTTGATATGGTCATGATTACATCTTCATCCGGTACATGAAACTGGAAATTGCCTACCTCTCTTTCATAGAGACGTAGCTCTTCTACAAATCTGCCAGTCTCATCATCAAAAGAATTTGCCTTGTATTTTTCAAGTCCAGCAATCTTTCTTACATGATCTGCAATCAGCATAGTCGACGCTGCCTCTGTTCCACCGGCAGACCTGATTGGACCTGCAAAAGATACTGAAAGATATTCAGAGCCATCCGAATTTTTCTTGATCTTAACTTCGCTTATTCCTTGTAATGGTGCAATGGTTACTCCTTCTGTAACTATGGCAAGCCCCACACGTACCGCAAGATCTAGTCTTTCCTCAAGGGTTGTTTCCTCCCCAGCATACTTGCCTTGTGCTATCTCTTCGGCTAGTTTGAGTGCGGTGAGCTCTTTTGTCGAGTTTTTCAAAAGCGCCCTTAGGTTCTCAGTGACATCGATATCATGCATCTTTGAGACACGATCTGCCAAATCAAAAGCAATTTTTGGTTCCACCATTCCAGAGGAGTCAAAAAGAGTGGCCTTGGCAGATGCGGCTTTTTCAAATATTGTAAAGACCACTTCGGATATTTTGGAATAATACTCAAAATAATCCTGAGGCATTGGGACCTCCTTGAGTCTCAACGCTACATTCTCAGACATGCTATTTCCTTACAGACTGGATGGTTTTTACTATATCTGCTATTGTCTTGAAACTTCCACCCTTCTCAATGAAAGTTCCAATTACCAGTGCATCAGCGCCTGCTTTTGTAAGTTCAACTGCAGTTTGTGGACTCCTTATTCCTCCTCCCACAATGAGAAAGCCTTTGAAGATCTTTCTTACTGCTGCGACCATCTCTGGTCTTATGTTGGTTTTTGCCCCAGAGCCTGCCTCAAGATAAACAAATCTCATTCCAAGATACTGGGCAGAAAGAGCATACATAGCAGCCAAGCCAGGCTTGTCAAAGGGGATTGTACGTGCAGAACCAACATGCCATACCGTAGTTCCTTCCCCTATAATGATATAGGCAGTTGGAAGTGCCTCTAGGCCAAACTTTAGGACGCTTGGGGCACCCAGAGCTTGAGCTTGTGAGATAAAGTATGGATTATCCGAGTTCAAAAGCGAGCTAAAAAGTATTGCGTCAGCTCCTGGAACCACACCCGTTACATTTCCTGGAAATAAAATTACTGGAATCTTTACCGCTTTCTTGATATTTTTTACTATCTCTGACATCGTAATCTGATCTATGGCTGATGAGCCGCCAACTAGAATTACAGATGCCCCATTTCTCTCTGCCTGCTTTGCAAGTTCAGAGGCAGAATGATGTGTATTGTTCTCAGAGTCAATCAATACAAAGAGAAGAGGCCCTTTCTTCTTTCTAGTAGTGTGAAGATAGCTTTCTGTCTTTTGCATATGGACTGGTTGAATACCTATTGATTAAAAGTTTAATTGAATATAGTTATACAGATCTGTATAGCTATGAGCAAACCTTTAGATGAAAATTTTAGTAAAATTATAAGACAAATAATACAAAAATCTCTATTTACTGAAAGACAAATTGAAATTATTTTAAAACGAAAGAACCTTGCTGACTACCAGTTTACTATCAGTAAAGGCGCATTTTATCGACAAGTGACACAGTCAAAGGAGAAGTTAATTGCTTTATGCTATTCGTGGATTCTTCTCAAGGGTCTTGGAGTATTCACAGATGAGGATATAGATGTGATAAATCGCCTCTCAGAGCAGGTTTCCGTGATAAAAAACAGTGATGTATTCCCAGAACGTGAGAAAGAAGTGATGTTTGTGATACAAGAACTGCTCAATAGAACTTGTGAATTGTGATTTTTGGTATTGTTTTATTATTGATTTACGAATAAATCTATTACCAGTTGTGATAGTTGTGTTCGATGTTGATGTGTAATGTGTAAAATAATTTTACTCAAATATGATAAATCACATTGCTTGACGTTGTATAGTGATGTTAGTAGATATTGATGTAGGTGTGATTATAGGTGTATTAGCATCATTTGTTACAGGCCTTGCTGCTGTAACAATCTACAATAAGATCAAGCCACGCCTATTTTCAGAGTCCAGTAATACAAAAATTCTCACAGAACGCCTCCAATATTATGAAAATCTACTAATAGATATGAAAATTCGGTTAGATTCATTAGAAATCGAGCAAGAATCTCAAGAATTACCTCAGGCACAAGTTCCAAAGCCAAGAGAGGAAAAGATGCAGCAAGAGGTGCCAGTTGTAGTTAAAGAAGAGAAACCAAAGGAGAGAGTACCCAATATGAATTTCAGTAGCGCAACTGAGCATGTACTGCGATTAATCACAGAAAAGCCCATGACATCACGTGACATCCAAATCACAATAAAACGAACAAGAGAACACACATCACGTATGATGAAAAAGCTGTTTGAAGATGGTTTAGTTGAAAGGGACATGTCAACTAAACCTTTCACCTACAAGATTACTGAAAAAGGTCTTGCTAGGATAGGGATTCTAAAAACTGCTCCGGTTCAGCAAGGATCTTTTTAGATCCTAGTTTTGTTGCATAAATTAAAGATTTGACAAGGTATTGTTTCTACTTTTTTTATCGGTTTTCTATTAGTTTTCTGGAGTCAACAAAAATAATCATATATTATTAATTATATTAAATTATAAATTCTTAAATTCTTGAAATTATAAATGCCTACATGACAGAGGAACAACTAATTAAAATAACTACTGCAGGAACAATTTCCATACCAAAGGACTTTAGAAAATATCTAGGATTACAAAAAGGAGATTATGTTAAGGTCTTGATTGATGGAGATCATTTGATAGTCAAAAAGGCAGTAATATCCTAAGTAGAGTTTCTTTCACGTTGGGCTACTTTCAATACCTGATATGCCCACTCTTTTCCTTGCCTTTCTCTTGCCACCCTACCTTTTGTAGCAAACCTTGAGAGATAGGTGGATATGACACTTAGCTTGATTGGTTCGCCATACTCATCCTCATATTTTTCCAAAACCATTGAGGATGTAAACTTGCCAATAGGATAGTGCTTGTCTACAATGTTCCAGAGCTTAGCCCCTATGGAATCAAGTTGAGTCACCTCGTCCTGCTCTTCAATGTTCATAAGGTCCATTAGCTCGAATATCTTTAGCATCTTCTCACGGGTAACGTTTCCTTCTAGGCTAAAGTTATACTTGGCACCTTCCGAGTCCTCCAAGTCTATCCTAATTCGTTTTCGAGCCATTGTTGATCGATCCGGTTAACACCTTAACACTTGAACAGATCAAAGAAGAATTGTTAACCACTGGGTTTGTTAACATTCACTGCGTAGCCCATGAATGCTTTCGTTTTTCATATTAACACCCTTTACGGTTTTTATATTCAAAAACACCCTAATTTCATGCCTGGAGTGGAAATAAAGGGGTAGGATTTGGCTTGTTAACAATGTTAAGGACCTTCTTCACTCCTGGAGTGGAAATAAAGGGGTCATTTTTGGCCTTTTTGGATTAGAGATTAACATAAAGTTCACGAATTGTTAACTTCATTTTAGGCAGACCCACACACCTATACTTCCACTCTAGCTTTATTAAAAAAATTTTTTTAAAAGAAAATAAAAATAATTAATGATATACTAAATTTGGTTTAGTTATTCTATTCTAATCTAATTAATTTGGTAGAGTCAATATGTTTACAGAGGGGAAACATTGGTGTGTGGGTAATGACAAGAGATCCAATTGACAAACTATTAGATGATGCACAAAGTGGAAAATCCCTTTTCAAAAACAGGGAGGTATTACATTTTACATTTATCCCTGATGTAATTTTACATAGAGAAGATGAGCAAAAAAAAGTCACCCAATCCCTACTACCTTTACTAAAAAAGGCGCGTCCATCAAACTTGCTAGTTTATGGAAAGCCAGGAACCGGCAAGACCTTGGTAGTCAAGAAGGTTCTAAACAAAATCCAAGAAAGAGTAAGAGAAGGTTCGTTTCCTATACAACTACTTTATGCTAACGCGAAGGAGGAGACTACACTTTATGGTTTATTGATAAAACTAGGCAGACAACTAATAGACAAGGGAGCACATAAAGAATTCCCAACAACCGGACTTTCAATTAGTGAGGTATTCAACCGCATCATATCTGCCATTGATAAAAATGGACTTAACACAGTATTTGTTGTAGATGAAATTGACTATCTAGCCGAGCTTGTATCAAAGACAGGCAAGGATGTATTTTATTCATTAACAAGAGCAAATGAGAGGCTCAAAAAAGGCTCTCTAACATTGATTGGAATTTCTAACGACCTTACCTTCAAAGAAAGACTTGATCCACGGGTCCTCAGCAGCTTAAGCGAGGAAGAGATTGTATTTACTAACTATACCGTAGGCCAGATCAAGGAAATTTTGGAAGAGCGCATCAAGGTAGCCTTTATCCCAAACGCAATAGAGCAGTCAGCAATAAACCTCTGTGCAGCAATGTCTGGCCAAGAACATGGCGACGCAAGACGAGCAATAGACCTACTAAGAATTGCAGGAGAGATAGCCGAGCGCGAACAGTCAGAAACTGTAAAAGACGAGCACATCAGACGGGCTTCCCAGAAGATGGAAGAAGACAAGGAAACCACGGCATTAAACTCCTACCCACTACACGAAAAACTATTGATTCTATCCGTAATGAAGGCAAATGGTAGCACTACAGGTGAGATCTATCAATCATACAAAAACCTCTGCAAGACTACACGACAAAAAGAACTAACACAACGACGCATTACACAAATGTTAAGTGAGATAGAGATGACCGGACTGATCTCAGGCAAAATAATCCATCAAGGGATGCATGGACGCACCAAAAAATATTCACTTACATTAAACTCTGATACGGTAAAAAAAGCATTCAAAGATGATCTAGCACTACAAGATCTGCTATAGTTCTAACTTGAGTTTTCAGTAAAATCTCTTGTAAAAACCTTCATTGTTGCAAGATTAACTATCACTGCAATTCCTGGAGTTGGGTTGATGCCAACACTTGCCTGAAATGGAGTCTGACTTTGCCAAGCCCCGGAATTTACAATCAAGGTTCCCTTGTACATGTCAAGATCAACCACATGAATATGACCAGAATGATAAATGTCAGGAACATCCGAGATTACCATAAAGTCTTCAAGCTCTGGTGCAATTGGAGTTCTCTTTCCATATATTGGACTTAGATGTCTTGTTCTCAGTAATGCTCTCATAGCCCTTGCAGGTTGTGCATAACTTAGTCCCGGTGTAGTACCCACAACATCATCCAAACTCTGACCATGAAACATCAATATCCGTACTCCATTGAGCTCAAGCAGAGATGGATTACCTAACATGAAAAAGTTCTCACGGTTCCAAAGATGCATGTTATGTTTTTCTGGAATGGCCGGTTGAGGAAGAGCTCTTCTTCCAGGATCATGATTTCCTGGTATGATGAAAACCTTGATGTGTTTTGGAATCTTGTCTAGAAGTTCGGCAGCCTTTGCCATCTGCTCGTTAACATCCATAAGCAAAAGTTCCTTGTCTTGATTAGGAAAGATGCCTATACCATCTACAATATCACCACAAACCAATACGAATCTAACCTTTCTTGCAATAGGATCGGGGCTTGAAAGCCATGAGACAAACTCCTTGAACTCTTTTTCAAGGAAATATTTACTACCTACATGTAAATCAGATATCAAAACAGCATAAGTCTCTGTCTTTGAGCGGTTTGTTATGTGATCAGGTATGTCTGGCACCAACAATTCTCGTACGATAAAACCACCATTTTTGCCAGAGGCAATTGAAGCCATTAGAAACTGATCCATTAACAACGAGTTTGCAGTTTCTTGAGTCTCTTTATTAAAAACCAATACTTCAATAGAACCAGTAGGGTCGTCTATTGTTAATTTGGTAACATCTCGTTCAATCTTTCTATCCATTAAAAGACCAGCAATGTATGTCTCCTCCCCAAGTTTTCCATTTGTTATGTTTGATATAGAAGTGAGTTTTTTTGACTGGGAACGCTGCGTCATTATTTTCATAAGTTTTGAATACCTATCTGTGAAAAGTGCGGTAAAACCATCAATTCCCTCTGCAGATGTGACCTTTTTTGTAGGATCAAACAATATTACATGATTATCCTCTGTGGTGCTGTCCATATCAGACTCGATGAACATCTTTAGATCGCTTTGATTGATCAAAAACAAGTTTTGTTTTGCTTTTTCACGAACAATTTGTTTGATTACATTTTGTAACTCCTTTACATCTATTTTTTCAAGTATTTTAAACGCATCAGGATGAATTTGAAATCCTTTGCTTAATGCATAACTGATGGCAGAGGAAACTTCTTCTCTCAACAAAAGGTTTCATAATTCATCTTTTAATTAAGTCTGCTCCAACTGCCCAACCCTCAAATACCGTACCAATAAAAAAGAGATGTTGTTCAAAAGAAAAAGAATTTTAGTGTTTTTAATATTTATTGGAGTTTTTTCGGCAGCGTATTCAGTTGGAAGCTCAAGTAATGTATCAAATGAAGACGCCAAATCATTTCTAAAAGAATTTGAAAAAGCAGTTGAAGGAATAGATGCGATAGGAATCTTTGCACACAACACATCTGTTGCCCTTCCAATGTTTATCCCAGGCGTTGGAATAGGCTGGGGTGCCTTTGCCGCTTATTCTACAGGAATTGCCTTCAAGGCACTTGTATCAACAACCCCGATGTTAGATAAAGTGCCCCCACTTGCCTTGTTGTATTTGTCTCCATTTGGAGTAATGGAGCTTGCAGCTTATTCTATTGCAATGTCCCGCAGCTTCCTTCTCATTAATGCAATAATCAAGAAAAGACCACTAAGGCCTGAGATACGTCCAATTGCAATAGAGATAGGAATGGTTATCGCAATACTTCTTGCTGCAGGATTTATCGAATATGCAATGTTACAAGAATTTGGTTCTAGTTTTTCAAAACTAAATAGTTAGATTCATTTTTATCTTAAATCAAGATACGCAAATAATATGTTGGGATTAAAAATTCACAATCTTCCAAAATTAAAAAATCCAAACATGATTGCAGCCTTGCCAGATATGGGAAATGTTGCAGGGCTTGGAATGGACTTTCTTGTAAAAAAACTAAAAGCAAAACTTTTCGCAGAAATTTATGCCTATTGGCCACCAGCAACATCATATGAAAACGGTCTGGTAAATTTTGAGCAGTCAAGCTACAAATTTCATTATTGTGAGAAAGAAAATCTTGTTTTATTTTCAGGAGAATTCAACCCATCTGATCCAAGAAGACTCTATGAGTTGTGTTACCAAGTAGTTGAAATGGCAAAAAAACTCAAAGTAAATACACTCTATTCTATTGGTGCAGCACTAAGACAACAAAATCCTGCAAACCCAAAAATATTTGGTGCCGCATCAACTCCAAAACTTGTTTCTATGATCAAAAAAGAAAAAATTGAGATCCTAAATGGAAAAGGACAGATTACAGGATTTAATGGATTGATATTGGGAATTGCAAAAGAAGAACAACTTGGCAGCATATGTATTCTTGGAGAAATCGATAATCCAAACATCATTCAACCAAAAACGGCACAGCTTATTCTTACTACACTTCTCAAACTTCTAAATCTAAAACCAATGGACATGAAAGAACTTGAAGAAGAAGAGAAGAGAAAAAAATTCATGGAACAACAAGTAAGTTACATGAACGGACTTGCTAAAAAAGACAGTCAACCGGGAATTGCCTAAGAGCGTAGATAAATTATACCTAGTAATTAAATAGAGATTTGGAGATTAGCTATTTAATGAAACGCCGATTCCTATCCCTAATGTTAATTGCAGTGCTTACTTTTACTCTTGTTCTACCCAATGCCTATTCTGATTTCTCACCTAATCAAAAATATCTTGTTCAGGCCTCAGGCTATCTTATCGGGAAACAGAACATCTATGATTCCACAGTTGCAGTACAGCTAAGTACCGGTGCTACAAGTGGAAGCAATATGTTTGGTACACTAGAAAACGCACTTGTCACAATAGGTGACAATAACTATCTGAACACCGGAGTATGGCAAGCCTCGTTTTTGCGTGATGGCAAATACTTTGTACTTCAAGGAGATGCGCAAAACCAGAACGGCGATGTTATTCATGTCAATATATTTGGCAGAATCATTGACAGCAACCAAGACGGTTCCTTGTTTAGCATCACTGGAAAAATAACAGGAACTGAAACTCTAAAAGTGATCTATAGCGCCAAGGTATCATCACTTAGTGCCATTACAACACAACCAACTACAACTCCAACACAAACTCCAACCCAACCCACACAAACTTCGACAGTTAGCATACACATCGTATCAGGCGCACATAATATTGATAACCAACAATTCTTTTCTCCCTCATATCTAAAAATCAGTCCTGGTACAACTGTTGTCTGGACCAACGATGATACAGTTTCACATAGAATAATGAGTGGTATCGCATCAGCTACAATTAGCTCTACACCTGGAACAACAACTGCACCCAGATTTACTCCCGACGGAAAAATTGACAGCGGAATAATTCCACCAGGTAAATCATTTCAGTATACTGTAACAGGTTTTGATACTAGATCCCTTAGCTCATCTCTTGCAAAATATCTAAACCTTGATCCAAACCAAGAGGTGGGTGATATCACATTCTTTGACCAAAACTATACCTGGATGGTAGGTGTTCTGGCTCCTGCTGTTCCTGTACAACAAACTACCAATACCCAAATAACCATATTTAACGGTGCGTCAAACATTAACAACTTTCCATACCTGTCATCAGCTTCTATTCAAATCGTTGCTGGTTCTACTGTAACATGGCTAAACAATGATGTAGTATCTCATAGAATCTTGAGTGGTCAAATACAAACAGGAACACAAGGAAGCGCTGGTGCAACAGTCAAATCTGCACCTCTTTTTACTCCCGACGGAAAAATTGACAGCGGTGTTATTGCGCCAGGTCAAACATATACTGTAACAATATCAGGAGTGGGATCTACACAGTTTTATGATCCAAATTATAGTTGGATAAATGGTCTGGTAATTTCTTCATCACAACCAATCAAGATACAACCGGCAGTCAAAATCAGCATACAACCAGGCTCATCAACAAAACAAGGCTCTGCTACACAACAGCAATTTAACCGATACAACAACTACTATGCGCCATCTGATATCCAAATAGTGCCTGGAACTCCTATAATCTGGACTAATGATGATACAGTAGCTCATAAAATTTACAGCGGAGTCAGCACTCAAAGAAACGACAATCCATTTACACCAGATGGAAAAATAGTAAGTGGAAACATTGCACCAGGCACTTCATTTCAAGTGATAATCAACGAAACTGGAATCATAAGATTCTATGACCCCAATTATACATGGATGAATGGCATGATCGTATCTATACCATCCTCCTCGTCACGTGTAATAGCAGCGCCCTCAATGAATCCTGGGCTACATTGATTTTATTTAAAATTAATATAAGATTCTAATCTAGTCTGATCAAAGACCATCACTGAAAGATCAGAGAATTGTTTTCCTTCCAGATCTTTTACTGTTCCAACAAAATGAGTCTCTTTATCAGTTGTTAAAAATTCAAAGACATGAACTTTGAGTTTTGAAGTATCAAAATCTTGTTCCCTCAAGTAGATAGCTATCTCTGATTGCATAAAGTGCTTTGATGGATCTTTTGGCCAAGGTCTTGGAACTAGAACTACACTATATCCATCTATGAGTGCCTTTTGCAGCTCAAGTTTTTTCTCTTCAATACTAGTTGATACGTGCATCGTGATTACCTTACTTTTGTCAAGAGGAACTCTGGCCTTTGATGCAGCTACTTGAATTGAGCTTATTCCTGGAATGATTTGTACATCTCCGAAAATTTCAATTAATCTATCTACTACTTCAGATTCTGAAAAATTCACATCACCAGTAAACGGAACTAAACAAGTCCTATCACCTAGAGTCTTTGCTACTTTTTGATAAACTGATTCTTGATCCTGCATTGTTATTTCATGAACTTCTTTTCCTTTAAGAAAGGCTTCGATTGTTTTTAGTGTATACTTGTAACCAATTACAATATCTGAGCTTTGTATGGCATCTTTTACTATATCTGTGATATATTTTGGCGAGCCAGGACCTACACCTACTGCAAAAACTTTGCCCATTAATTGTGCTTTTTTGATGACCAATATAATTCAGTAACGAGTGCTTATATCACAAAATCTGAATTTTGAGAAGAAATTAGAAAGATTAGATTATCAAGGTTGTAGAACAACAAGTTGTCCTCTCATCGTAGGCTGGTGGAATGTACATATGTAAAAGTTCCAGCAGTGGTAGCTTTCCCTTTTTACCAGACATCATCGACCTCGTCAAGTTCTTTGTATTCAGGAGTCTTTGGCCGCATTACCTTTAATCTAGCAATATCTCTATCAAAAAACACATCTGCAGTCCAGTCTAAAAGAATCCTAATTCTTTTGTTAATCTTGGGAATTTTCAAAAGATAGATGGTCCTCCATATCCACCAAGCAGTAAAGCCATGCAAGTGTATGCCAAATATGCTTGCAATAGCACTCCGCTTTCCAATAATTGCCATCTGGCCTCTTGGTGAGTAGACAAATTTTGTTTTCTTGCTGTTTTTAATTGATGAATAAAGATTCTTGGCTGCAACTTTGGCTTCTGACTCGGCATTCTGAGCAGTGGGAGGTATGGGTCTGTTTGATAAAGGATCTACCAAATAACAACAATCTCCTATTGCAAATACCTCGGGAAAATCAACTGCTTGTAAAAATTCATTTACAACTATTCCTCCACGATTTGTCTTAAAGACGGATTTTTTTACAATGTCTACCGGTGTTACACCTGCAGTCCAGACTAATGTCATAGTTTGAATTGCGTTAATCGTAGATGGAACATATGCACTAGCTTTTGGAGGCTGAGCATCTTCTATTACCACCTCTTCTCCTGAAAAGCTGGACAGTTTAGTTCCTACCTTTACCTCAATTCCACGTTGTTGTAGTTTTTCTAACGCAAACTTGGCAAGTTTTTCATTGAAACCAGGCAATATACTTGGCAGAGCTTCCAGGACAACTACCCTAATATCGCTTTTTTCTATGTTTGGATAAAATTTTCTTGCATCATGTAAAAAGTCCATCAACTCCCCTGCAGTTTCTATTCCTGCAAAACCTCCACCAACAATTACAAAGGTCAGCAAACTCTTTTTCAATATAGGATCAGTTTCGTTATCAGCCTGTTCCAGCATGTCTATTACTCTATTGCGCAAAACAACTGCATCATTGAGACTTTTCATTGAATAAGATAATCTTTCCAAGTTATCCATTCCAAAAAAGTTGGTCTGGCTACCAAGAGCTAGTACTAAATAATCATAATGTAATGATATCCCACGTTTTTCACTTGTACCGCTAAGTGTTACAGTTTTTCCATATGGATCGATGTTTCTTACCTCCGCTTCGTAAAACTTGGTTTTTTTTAATAATGTCCTAATTGGAATTACTATGTGCCGTGTTTCTATTGTACCTGATGCTACTTGTGGCAACATTGGTGTGAACAAAAGAAAATTATCCTCGCTAACCAGAGTAATATGGACACTGTCATCATGAGAAAAGTAAGACTCTAACTTTCTAACGCATTCAATTCCAGCAAATCCTCCTCCAAGAACCAAGATTCGCTTTACTAATGACATTTTTACTCCTAATCTTGGTGATATTTTTTGAGGGTAAAAAAGGTAGTACGATTATCATATAAAAAAAGGCAGGAATTCAAGGGCGAAAGGTAAAATATGCTGATTTTGACATGTACTATATGAAGAAGGAGTTTATCGTAGTACGAATAGACGCCTCACCTGACGGCGCCCCTTATGTCATTGTATCATTATCTACAGCTAAAGACTTTAAGGAACAGAGTACCCCAATGTCTCCTTTTGGGCAAGGCGGAGTTATGGGATTTACAAACATGGATGACATGATTAAAGGCCTAAACAAGATGTTATCAGGTGGGATGGGCCAGCCAGGAAATGTTACATCAATTAAACTTGATATGCATGAATACAAGCAGCTTAACCTTGCCGTAGGTGACAAAGTCTTCTTAGAAATAACAAAACCAGAATCTCTAGGCATCTAGATTAAACTGGCATTTAGCGAGTAATTTCTCCCCTTAGAATCTCATATGCTCTTGCAGCATCTTTTTCATGCACTACAATTACTATGTTGTCTTGTGCGAAAAACGCATTTACAAGCTCGATTCCACTATTGTGCAGAACCTCGGACACGTACGAAACCACGTCAGAACTGCTCTGAGTTTGTGGCATGTGAATGGTTATCTTTGCAAGCCCAGTCTGAAAGTCTTTGGAGGAAAATGATTCTAACACCTTATGTATGTCACTTATGTCTTCTGTCAAAAATCTAAACGAATCTGTAAACCTGAAAAATTCATAATTAGGATCAATCTTGGTAAACCTATCCATTAACGCAACAGCATCTTCCATTGCAAAATCATTTGAAGAAAATTTGATGTCAACAATACCATCTGTCAATGATAGCCTGGCATCTTTTAGCACTGGCTCGTTTTGTACAGCTTCTTTTGTTTCAAAGGAATCTGCATATCTTTTGATTGCAACCACAATTGTATTGAGATTTACAGGCCCCCCAACTCGAGCTTCTACATCCTTCTGGATCTTTACTGCCAGCGCAGTATAGTTAATAAGATCCATCTTTATGCAATCGTAAATTGATCTATTTCGAGTAATAATCTCCCTTACAGCATCAGGTACTGAGAGATTTGTTTGTCGCATATAGAAATTATATACTGTCATCTATATTAGGATATGTCATATGAATTGATATAATATCATAATATTTATATAATGTCATAACTATTACATATCATGCGTGATTATGACATGATAGAAGATGAGTTTGACGTCCTGTTCCGCAGAATGATGCGTCCTTTTAGAGAACTGGATACAATCTGGGATGAAATTAAGGAATCGCCAAATACCAAAACATTTGGTCCCTATTACTATGGTTATTCTATAACAGTAGGTCCAGATGGGCATCCGGTTGTCAAAGAATACGGAAATGTAAGACCAGGTCTACTTCCCTCGGCTGAAACAAGAGAGCCGTTAGTAGATGTCATTATAGACGACAAAGAAAAGCTGCTAAAAGTAGTTGCAGAAATGCCAGGAGTAGAAAAGAAAGACATCAAGATCGAAGTAGTTGGTCGTACAATCAATTTAGATGCGGAACATGGAGAGAAAAAGTATCATGCAAAGATACCCATCAAACAAAAAGTAGACGAGGAATCTGTCAAAGCAACCTACTCTAACGGAATACTTGAAGTAAAATTCAAGCTAAAAGAGGAGGACAAGCCAAAAGGAAAGACAGTGCCCGTCGAATAAATTATTTTTTTGGTGATGAAAAATGAATGAAATTAATGTAAAAATTGCAGAGGCGTCACAAAGACACGTAGGAAAAGGAATTGCTGTAGTGGACCCTAAAATTGTTGAAGACAACAATTGGGAAACAGGTGACATACTAGAGCTTAGTGGAAACAGAAAAAGTCATGTAAAGCTCTGGCCTGGCTCAGTTGAAGATTACGGAACTAACCTTATCAAGATTGACGGAATTACAAGGCATAATATCGGTGCTGGTATCGGAGAAAAAATTACAATTAAAAAAGTTCAAGCACAAAAAGCAAAACAAGTAACTGTTTCTCCAATTGAAAAGCTAAGTGCCGAAGGACTGCAAGAATACATGGTAACAAACTACATGGGATACGTTCTAACTAATGGAGATACTCTTCTAGTGAACACACAGCTAGGTAATAAGACACAACTAGTTGTATCAAATACAATACCACAAGGAAAACCTGTGATTGTTACTGAAGACACTGAATTCAAGCTTGGCACAATTACAAAGGCTACTGACAATACCATCCCTAGAGTAACCTATGATGACCTAGGAGGATTACGAAATGAGGTTCAGAAGATACGTGAGATGGTTGAGCTTCCAATGAGGCATCCAGAATTATTTGAAAAATTAGGTGTGGAAGCACCAAAGGGAGTACTACTATATGGTCCACCAGGTACGGGAAAAACACTCCTTGCAAAAGCAGTAGCTGGCGAGACAAATTCTCATTTTATATCGCTTAGCGGCCCAGAAATCATGGGCAAGTTCTATGGTGAAAGTGAAGAAAGGCTAAGGGAGATATTCAAGCAAGCAGAGGAAAATTCTCCAAGTATCATATTTATCGATGAGATTGATTCCATCGCACCAAAAAGAGAAGAAGTAACTGGAGAAGTAGAAAAAAGAATAGTATCACAATTGCTTACTTTGATGGATGGTATGAAATCAAGAGGTAAGGTAGTAGTTATCGCTGCAACAAATAGACCTGATTCAATTGATCCTGCGCTTAGAAGACCAGGAAGATTTGACAGAGAAATAGAAATTGGAATTCCTGATGAGCGAGGAAGAAGAGAGATCTTAGACATTCACACAAGAGGTATGCCAATTGATAAAAAAGTTAACCTAAACCAAATTGCAAAAATTACACATGGATTTGTTGGTGCAGATCTTGAAGTACTTGCAAAAGAAGCCGCAATAAGATCTTTGCGAAAAATACTTCCTCAAATAGATCTAAAAGAAGAAAAGATCCCGGCAGAAATTCTACAAAAAATTATAATTACTGAAAACGATTTCCGTGATGCACTAAAAGATGTTAGACCATCTGCACTACGCGAAGTTCTAGTTCAAGTACCAAATGTATCATGGGATGACGTTGGAGGCTTGGACACATTAAAAGAAGAAATGCACGAGGCAGTTGAATGGCCACTCAAGCACAAAGAAGTCTTTGAGTACGCAGACGTAAAACCACCAAAAGGCATTCTGTTGTATGGTCCACCAGGTACGGGAAAAACGCTAATTGCAAAGGCAGTTGCACACAATACTGAATCTAACTTTATCAGTATCAAAGGTCCTGAATTACTATCAAAATGGGTTGGAGAGTCAGAAAAAGGAGTACGCGAGATATTTAGAAAGGCACGCCAGGCAGCACCATGTATAATATTTCTAGATGAAATAGATGCACTTGCACCAAGCAGAAGCTCTGGAAGTTCGGATTCCAATGTAACAGAAAGAGTAGTTTCACAATTTCTAACTGAAATTGATGGTTTAGAGGAATTACACAACATATTGATCATAGGAGCTACCAACAGAGTAGACCTGATTGATAATGCACTACTACGTCCAGGTAGATTTGATAGAATAATTGAAGTACCATTACCTGACGCAAAGAGCAGGGAACACATATTCAAAATACACACAAAGAAAAAGCCCGTGGAAACTGGAATCAACTTTGAAAAGCTAGTACAGTTAACTGAGGGATTCAGTGGAGCTGAGATAGAAGGAGTATGTAACAGAGCAGCCATGAGTGCCATCAAACGTTACGTAAATGACGAGCAAAAAGATCTGAAAACAATGAAGGTAACTCAAGAAGACTTTGAAACTGCAATAGAAAAATTGCGTCCAGGAAAGGTCAAACCAAGTCAGACAGTTACTTCATAATTTATATCGTAAACAAGAGTATAATTAATGACGGCAAAAGAAGCAGTTCTCTATCAAAAGTTACCTAACGAAAAGGTCAGATGTACTGCATGTGCTAGATATTGTGAAATAGGAAAAGGTCAGGTAGGTCTCTGTGGTATACGCGCAAACAACAACGGCAGATTAGATCTCTTAGCTTATGGCAAAGTAATAACAGGCCATGTTGATCCTATAGAGAAAAAACCAGTAACACACTATCACCCTGGTTCTAGTATATTTTCAATTGCAACAACTGGTTGTAATTGGTTGTGTCAACCCAAGGGAACTAGAGTCTTGATGGCCGATGGTTCCAAGAAATCTATTGAAAAGATAATCAGTGGAGATAAGGTATGGTCTTACAATGTTGAAGGCAATTTTGAGATAAGTCCTAATGTTGTCACACATACCGGTTCAAGATTTGCAGAACTTTTGGAAATAAGATATGGAAGTAGAGAGAAAGGAAAACTATACCTCACACGAGAGCATCCAGTATTTACAACCGATGGCTGGAAAACTGCAGAAACCTTAGAAACAGGCGATCGAATCCTCAAAATCTGGTATCAAAATACCAAAGTTTGGAAGAGAAAAAGATCAATTCAAGAGGCCAAATTCTCATGCAAGAATTGTGATCAAGTAATTGTAGGAATTGATGATTGGAATAGACATAGAGGAATTTGTTACTTGAAAGAATACAAAATGCCAACAGAAATGAGAACAAAACATAGCTTTAGAATGAAAACTAATAATCTGATGTTTGACCCCATTGTAGCAAAAAAAGCACATGATACAAGTAAGGCTAAATTCATTGAAGATCCCTCTCATGGTTGGCACAAAAATGCTGAAAGACTACGAAAATGGCTTCATAAACATCCATCAGAATCTCAAAAATTACTTTATGATCTACTAGATCGAATCGGTATAAAATACGAAAAAGAATACAGAATTAAAATAGAGAAACCTGTTGGAGGCTCAAAAAACTTCTACATTGCAGATGCTGCTATACTAGGAGCTAAAATTGATATTGAAATTGATGGATGGTGGCACTATAATTCTGAAAAAATTCGACAAGATGATAAAATCCGTGACAAAACCTTATCTGCAAACGGTTGGAAGACTATACGGATCTCTGGCATACAAATCCACAGTCACCCTGATGAGGTTGAGAAACTTATTCTAGAGAGCATTTCACCCTTAGTAAGAAAAAATAAAAGAAGTTGGATGGAAGTTAAACAAGTAAAATTCACAGGCAAAACTACCAAAGTATATAGCTTTGAATGCATTCCAAATCATAATTATGTTGGAGATAGTATATTGTTACATAATTGCAAGTATTGCCAAAACTATGACATCAGTCAGAGAAGGAAGATAGAGGGAACTGACATGACTCCAGAACAAGTAGTTGATTTGGCAATAAAGTCAGGCTCTGATGGAATTGCGTATACGTATAACCAACCTTCAATCTTTATCGAGTTTGCAAGAGACTGTGGTGTCATTGCAAGAAAAAAAGGTCTCTTTAACATATTTGTATCAAATGGGTATGATACCCCTGAAACAGTAAAGATGATGGATGAATTCCTTGATTGCATAACTGTTGATTTCAAAGGAAATGCAGAACCACAATTTACACGAAAATATATTGGTGTGCCAGATCCACAGCCAATCTTTGATAGCTTACACGAGATTCATACCAAAACAAAAATTCACGTGGAAATTACTGATCTGGTAGTTCCCCAAGTGGGAGATAACCTGGAGTATGCTAGAAAGTTATGCAAGTTTGTCTATGACGAGTTTGGCCCTGACATACCAATTCATTTTTTGAGATTTCATCCAGACTATAAAATGATGGAGTTTGAACCAACCCCCGTAGGGACTCTTGAAAAACATCATCAAATAGCAAAAGAAGTGGGCTTGAAATATGCCTACTTGGGAAACGTCCCGGGACACCCACTTGAACATACATACTGCCCAGAGTGTAAGAAGATAGTGGTCAAGAGGTATGGCTTTGATATCCAAGGATGGTATCTTGATGATAAAAACAACTGTTCACACTGTGGAAACAAGATTCCTATTGTAGGAAAACTTGCTGAAAATTACAAACAAAATAGATTTCAGTTTGTAATTTAAAGTGCAATAGCGCGAACAGGAGAACCAGTTGCTCCTTTCAGTTTTAGTGGTAGTACAATAAGCTTAAAGCGAGTTTCCTTGATTTTCTCAAGATTGCACAAGTTCTCCAAAATCAATATTCCTTTTTTCAACAGGATATGGTGTGCAGAAAACTTGGAATCTTTTCCCAGATCTATGCTTGGAGAATCAATACCAACTAGTCCTATCTTTTTTTGTGCCAAGTACTTGGCAGCACTTTCCGAGAGTCCTGGATTTTTTATAAAATAGCCTTTTTCTGTTAGATTATGATGCCAGTCAGTCTCAAAAATCACTGAAGCTCCGGGTTTTACCTTTCCATATTTTGCTTCAAAGTCAAGTATGTCTTTTTTGGTGATGGATTCATCAGGCCCTTTTTTTAATCTGCAAAGTATAGCATCAGAGACCAGTCTTCGTAGAGGAATCTTGTCGATTGTAAACCCTTTTTCTATGAAATGAAATGGAGCGTCAAGATGTGTCCCAGAATGTGAACTTAGAAAAATTAATTCCAAGTTGTATCCATCAGATTTCTTGTCTGCCCACGAGATAAACTGCGGTCTAGGAGATCCAGGAAAGCTTGGAAGTTTATTTGAAATTTCAAGTGTGAGATCTATTGGTTCCACCAATTAACTATATGAAACTAATAATTCAATTTTGATATTGTAACCAAAGGTTAAATATTGTCAAACGGCAATTAACTTATGCCGACAACTTACATTCTGATTAATTCTGATCTAGGCTCTGATGTTGAGATAATCAAAAAAATCAAAGAAATACTTGACAAAGAAAAAGATGTCCAATATGAGGTTCAGGGCGTGTACGGCGTTTACGATATAATTGTCAAAATCTCATCAAATTCCATGGAAAAACTACGAGGAATCATCACAAATAACATACGAAAGATAGACAAGGTGTACTCCACACTAACCATGATGGTTATTGAAGAGCAAGAAAAATAGACTTAAGATTTCTTTATAGCTTCAATTACCTGCAAAATTTCTGACTCTGAATTATAAAAATGAGGAGAGGCACGTACTATCTTTTTTGTAAAGATTTCACGAACAGCAAGAATGATGTTTTCTTTTTCAAGTTTTGCCGTTAGTGTTTTAGGATCTTGGTCCTTGATAGAAAAGGATACAATGCTTGTTCTTTTTTCTTGGTCATCAGGACCATACAAAGTAACATTTCCTAACTTTGTAAGCTCATCGCGTAACAAATTTGCAAGTTTTATGTTCTGTTGCCTAATCTTATCCATTCCTATTTTTAATAAATAATTAATTGATGCCTCAAGGCCTGCCACGCCAGCCCAATTACGGAACCCGGCTTGAAATCTTGCAGGCATTTCCTTATACACAAGATTATTTTCATGAAGAATTGCTGATTCGCCTCCAACTTGCAAGGGTTCAATTAACTCACTAGAGTCTTTTTTACAATAAAAAATACCCATTCCCATCGGGCCACACAACCACTTTGATCCATTAAATGACATGAAATTACATTTTATTTTATTTACATCAACATCGCTTATGCATCCAACTGTTTGCGCTGCATCTACAAAATAATTAATTCCTCTTTCTTCCAGTATTGTTCCAATCTTTTCAACTGGAAGTATTGCTCCAGTATTGAACAAGGCATGGCTTAGTGCCACAAGTCCAGTTTTTTTATCTATTATATTTTCAAGCGAATCCATATCAAAATATCCTGTCTCATTAATCTGCAGGTTTCTTAGCTCAAACCTCTTGCCCATTCTTACCCAAGGAAAGTGGTTTGCAGGATGCTCGTGGCTGGAGCCACGAATAACAATGTTTGATTTTGGGTCAAGTTTTAACCCACTTGCTACAAAATTGATTCCATCTGTAACACTTTGTGTAAGTACAACCTCCTCAGGTCTGCACTTGATTAGTTTCGATATTCCTTTTCGTACTGCACCGAGTCTTTCCCTCACATAGTTATCAGATTCTTCGGAATCAGGACCTAGCTCATTGTATTTGATTAGAAAATCCGTCATGGCTTGTATGCTGGACTTGGGCATTCTAGATGTAGATGCATTGTTAAGATAGATTCTTTGTTTGTATGGAAAATCTTGTGAATAACCAGAATTCATTATTATATTACAACCTACTAGCTAAACTGTTGCTTAAAAATCATGATACCACACAAATCAATCCATCTGATTCTGGAATTCAAAGAATATTGGAACAAAAGCAAATTAACTTTGTATTGTCTTCTGATCCATTTTTAAAAGCTGGATTTTTGTCAAAACTTGTCCAGGATACTGACCAGAACATATTATATCTTGATCTTGACTTGTTGTATAGTGGATATGTGACATCAGGAATACTTGAACCCAAAAAAAATATCACTTTGTTCCAGCCAGATAATATTACACTGAATAATGCACTCAAAGAAATACTTGCAAAAACGAGCATCTCAAAATCTATCATAATTGTTGATTCTATTAACGGATTATACAATTTATTGAACAGAAAAAAGGACATTGGAAAAGTTGTCACATCAATCATAATGCTTCTTGCAAGCATTGCTCATACCACAAATTCTCATGTTATAGTTGCTAGTATGGTAAGATACAAAAAAGAAGAAGGATGGATTCTCTCACCTACAGGAAAACGCCTCATAGATACAAAAAACAGTAAAAAAATTCTACTTGAATATGGCAAGGACGGAATTATAATAAGTATGCTAGATAACCCTACCAAACTAGTAATTCCAAGTAAGCTGATTCCACTAGTCTAGTCTTTTTATTATATGATATCCAAACTGAGTTTTTATCACATCTGATACCTGTCCTTTTTGTAATGCAAAAGCAGCTTTTTCAAATTCTGCCACCATTACACCCCTACCAAAAAATCCCAAATCACCACCTCGTTTTTTTGACACATCGATGGAAAATTCTTTTGCGAGATTTGCAAACTTTTCACCTTTTGCAATTCTAGCTTTTAGATCCTGAGCAGTGCTAAGCTTTTCAACTAAAATATGCGCACAATGAATTTTGTTTCCCATGATTTTTCAAAGATGGTTAAATTATAAAAAAACCTCGATCTTGCATTTCTGGTTCTAACTTTTTAGAATGACCAACTTTTCCATAAACAGTGTTATAAAATTAGCAAACGGCGTTATAACTTGCCTTTTTTCAGCAAGTTATATTAAGATCTTTTCTAGAGATACACAATATGCCAGTTGGAATTATTCCAGATATAGGCGAACAAATGTGCATAGGATGTGCTCTCTGCGTAGAGATTTGTACATCACTAGGCCCAGACGTATTAAGAGTAAAACCAGTAGAAGGCTGGAAAAGAGGTAAAGCATTTGTATTTTATCCAGAGAGATGCATCTCAGACGGTGCATGCATCGGCGTTTGCCCAACAAAGGCAATCTTCTGGATGAGACCAATGGACTTTACTCCAGGACAACCAGTACCACTCTACAGAAACTCTGTATTCGTCAAAGGTTGGACTGAACTAGTAGATTAAGTCCGACATTAAACTTCTTTTTATTACTATTTTTCACCTAAACTTCGTTTTCTAAATATATTGGAATGTCATTAACAATTACAGTTTTGAGCAAACCGGGAAACCTTTGGAGAAAAGTACATGGCAAGATTACAAAAAAGCCTACAAACTTTGGTTGGCTAATTGAAAACAAGCTTGCTGGAAGTGGCATGCCTACATCTAACACCGAGGTAGAATGGATAGTAAAACAAGGAGTCAAGTCAATTGTAACTATGACTGAAGAGCGTTTACCTGATTCATGGGTTCAGGAAATAAAATATCTCCATGTTCCAACAGAAGACTACTCTGCACCCGACATGCAACAAATCGATGAAGCTGTAGAATTTATCGAGAAAAGAATTCAAGAAAATGAAGCGGTAATGGTTCACTGTGCTGCAGGAGTTGGTAGAACAGGAACTATTTTGGCTTGTTATTTGGTAAAATACAAAAATATGTCTGCTAAAGATGCAATTGATCAAGTGCGAAAAATAAGGCCAGGTTCTATCCAGTCAGAAACACAGGAACTAGCAATTAGCTTGTATTACAAACACGTACGAAAGTAACTACTCTGGTATTGAAGTAGTTACCATCTTACCGTTTTCCAGTTTGATGAAGAGATACCTGTTGTCTTTGAAAATCAATGTGATCTCATTTTCCTTTTCTGATTTGTCCTCGACTTCAAGTAATTCTTGTCCTCTAATTCCGTCAAATTTTGCCATATCGATCCTCTAATAATTCCATTTATATCCTATTTGGTAATCTCAATCTCAATTTCTTTTGCATTGGACTTTAATTCAGATTCGTCAGTATAGTCATGTTTATGCCAGGAAACATAGACTTCTGCACCTATCTTGTGTTTGCCAATACCTAATTCTGATGCACTAAACTGTATCTTTTCATCAAAATCAAACAATAGTCCCTTTGCTTCTGCTTCAGTCATTGGTATAAACGGCTCAAAATTTTTAGCGATCTGAACCCAGACCTTCTTTTCTGCCATCTGGGTAAGTTTTGGGTTTCGTGTCCAAAACAGCGCCGCCTTTCTGTACGTGTTAACAGGGGAGCCAACTTCTTTTTTTCTTAGTCCCCCTGAATGGAGCTTTATTCCGTATTTTAGCTTGAAAACATTATCATGTTTGTTATATGCTTGCTCCCATCTTTTTTCATTGAAAGCGTCCCTCAAATCTCCCACAATAGAGAATTTGACATTTATAGCTACGTTCTCGTTTATCCCGAACTTGTCAGCTGTTTTAGTTAGCGATATCTCGCTTATGGTATTTTTACTCAACTCTTCACAATGATTTATATCCTCAATAAGTGTTTTTTTGACTTACATGGATGTTCAACTAAAAAAGTCTTCTTCAAAAGAAGTACTTTTGGATATTAGAAAGTCCGATATCAGCACACTCTACATAGTACAACATGAACTTCTTAAGGACAATACAGTAGAGTTTGCAGGTGTGGTCATGAAACATCCACTGACCAAGGAATATGCTATGCGAGTAAACACCTCGAAAGGCAATCCATTAAAAGAGATTGACAAAGCTGCCAAGTCTGCCTTGGAATATGTAGGCCAATTAAAAAAAGCAATCCATTCTAAAATTAAGGGTGACTAGATGAAATTCTGCCCCAAATGTGAAGCACGATTAAAGATAGATAGCTCTGATTCCGAATTTGTTTGTCCTAAATGTGGTTACAGTGAGAAGGGCAGCAAGGTTACAAAACAAGTAAAAATAGAATCCATCCAAACTATCAATGTACTTGATGAATCTGAAAAAAAAGAGGCCCTACCTGTAATCAAGATCGACTGCGAAAAATGTGGCAACAACGAAGCTGTCTGGTGGATGCTGCAAACAAGAAGTGCCGATGAGCCCACAACTCAATTTTATCGATGTGTAAAATGCAGCTACACTTGGCGTAATTACGCATAAGGTTTAACTTGAACATGCTAGACATCTGAATAAGTTTGGTATTTTCTGCAAAAACTGGAGGATCAGATGAATGGAAAGCTGTAATTTCTGCCATTTCAACACTGGTTGAGGAAGCCACGTTTGAAGCAACAGGAGAAGGAATAGCTTTTCGAGGAATGGATCCGTCACATGTTGCCCTGATTGATATTGCCTGGCCTAACTCTGCATTTGAAAAATATGTCTGTGATCAAGACGTAAAATTCGGAGTAAGAATAGACGAATTCTCTAAACTTATCAAAAGAGCTGACAAAAAAGATAACATAGAAATCAGCATTTCAGAAGATAATCTGTTACTTGTTACAATTGGTAAAAATAAAAAATACAAAATGAGACTAATCGAAAGTTCGGCAACTGATACACCTCTACCAAAGATCACCTACAATGCTAAAGTGATCGTAACATCTCCAGAATTTGACAAAATACTTGGTGACATCCAGGTAGTATCTGAATATCTATCAATCTCCTCAACTGCAAACAAGGCAGAATTTTCAGGAAGAGGCGATTCAGGAGAGGCCACAGTCACACTTGAAAAAGGAATGCCAGAAATGCCTGAAATTGATGTAAAAGAGGAAAGTACCGCAACCTATAGTCTGGAATATCTCAACAGCATTGTTAAGGCAGTGGGTTCTGTTGCAGGAACTGTGGTTTGTGAATATTCAACTAAAATGCCATTAAGACTTGAATTTAAGGTAGCAAATGTTGGAAGGATTCATTTCTATCTTGCCCCAAGAGTTGAGAGTTAAATTCCTTGTTGATTTATTTTGCAACAAGATTTTACATTATGAGCAAATTAGTTTTAGGTTGTCACTTCAGGATTGCAGAATTGCGTAAATACTAGAATCGCGCAATATAGTATATAGATATGGCATCAAGTGCCAGTTACATATCTTGGCGAGTAAGTACATCGCTTATTGTAGCACTAGTCATTACTTTGTACATCTTACTTCCATTACCTTTCTTTTTGGGCGAAAAAACAGACAGTAGAACTATCCTGACCTTTTACCAATATACTATGCCGTTTCTTGCAGGAGGGCTGATACTTCTGTTTCTCTTTAAAGAAAACAGAATTGTCTTACCAACAAAGAAAGAAAGGGAAAGAATTAGAGCTCAAAGACTACAACTTGTCAGACTTGGCACAATTGCAGGATGCATAGCATCATTTTCTGTATTAGGTCCTATATTTTTGGGAGAGTACTTGACTCACCTACCAGAGGGAACATATCTATCGGTGCTGGGAGCCGTAATGGGAAATTACATCGGAAATACTCAATATAGTTTTGTTCTCGGTCTGATGGCTCATCTTATAACAGGAACTGCAATTGGGGGAGTGTTTAGTTTTATAATGTCAGCATCTGAGATCTTTGATTTTAGGCACCGTGGTCAGACAATAGCATTTGGTATAGGAGCTGGTTTTGTTACCTTCTTGGCTCTCTTCAATCCGATATCACGTCTTGGTATTGAACCATACCTGCAACAATCACTACAAGTTACCATGACTGGAGTGGATCCTATTACAATTGAAAATGCTGCAAGGAATATAATGTCAAACCTCCTAGCAGGCTCACTCTTAATGCACCTACTTTACGGGTTTATATTGGGTCTAACTTTTTACAGATTAGCTCGAAGATATTCATGATTCGTGTTACAAATATAATAATACATATAAAAAAACTAGAATATCTTGTACAATGAACGAAAACCCGAGTTATACAAGACAAAGCTTAAGAGGATAGAAAGTATACATTATGCCAGCTGAAACAAGCAACAACTCTTACGGCATTCATTTTAAAAGACCATTTTGATAATTGGAAACAAATTCGTCTCTAGTTATTCCACAGTCATCTAGAATTTGTAACATTAGACCAGTTCAAGATCGTCATTTTTTGAGGGTACTGACGTGAACTTGTGTGTATTCTCATTGTGTAGAGATACATGATTTCCTTTTCTGTGAGAGACTTGAAATCCTTTTTTGTTAACAAGATTACTTTATCAACTGATTTCCCGAGACTCGAGGGATCTTACCCACTAATACTTGCGGATGAATTTAAGACTAAAACTTTTGTCCTTTTTCAGATCTTCTACCATTAACTCAATTGATTCTTTTATGTTGGCTTTTGCTTCCGATTCGGTCTTGCCCTCTGCATTTGCATGAAGCTCATCGCACCTTGCAAAGATCATGCCGTCCTCATCCTTATCCAGTACTACTTGATAGGTCTTTTTTGATACGGCTGAGGTAGAATGCTGCATATATCATAGATCGTCAGTCCGACATATAAAAAGAATAGTACAGAATTGCTCTACTGTTGTTTCCGGAAATGATTTCGCATTAGGAAGAGCCTTCCCTCTCTAACAATGAAGGATCCATCAACGCATCAAGTTGTGGCATCTTCTACCCTTCATTCCGAATCTTACGTAGAGCTCGTCGTGCTCGACGGTACAATCAAGCTTTGGACTATCAACAGACACAATTCTTTCCATAATAACTCGTATCATGTGGTACATATTCTGTACGAGATCTCAAGCTGGAAGCTTATTGCACGGATTGAGATGCCATTCCATGATATCACACAGAAGAGATAGACTGCAAGGAACCAGCTTGACAGTGGCAGATGTGAATAATGAAATATGGTTCCAGTCTTGTCGTTGAACGTATGGCTACAGTCATGACACCAGTATCGCTGGAATATTTTCCTGTACTTGTAGTGCTTGCTGACCTTGCTGGAGTAACAGAAGACAACGGATACCACTGCTCCACCTTGCAATCCTTAGAAGATTGACATATGCGGATTCGTCAAAGAAGAATGCGAACAGTAATCTTAACACAGAATCATATCAGAAATGGTATCATTGATCTTTTTCCATCGAGTTTCTTCTACAAATAACTGCAACAACTTGCTACATTATGAGCGAAATCTGTATTGGGCGATTAAATAGGCTTAGCTAAAACCCAACAAAAACTTCGGAAACCAATTAAAACCATGTATGATGATGAGATAATTTCAAAAGAATATTGCGAACAAGAAAAATTTTTGCTCATGATTATTAATAAAAAAATAAAGTACAAGAGAAAAACCGATTTTCTTATAATATGGTCTGCATAAATCCCTTACATGCTTGCATATGAGCTATATCTGAAAAATAAGGATTCTAATGCAAGAGTTTCAAAAAAGCTGAAACCTATCAAAAAAATCTATTATGACAATGGTAAAGTGACCATGGATGAAAAAACTATAGAGGGCTACGGATCTGACACTTCTGACAAATTTAGAGTTGTTCAAGAATGGTTATCGATGCCTTTAAACACTTCTGATGCATCTGCTTTAAATTTGCCCGACGCTAGAACTTCTAATGCTCAACCGAATCCATATTTTGAGATTTATGGAAACTTGAAAACAAACAAATCGAAAGAATCTGTTTTGACATTATCCATTGGAAAAAATCCTGATATTTTGGAATATTCTCTAGATCTGAAAACAAATACTATTTCTAAGAAAACAAGTCATGATGTTAACTTAAAAATCGATACTCAAAATTATCTAATAGCAAACAATAATCTCTATGATGAGTATGTACGCATTGGATTAATTGACAAAAATGGCAAAGTCAACAAAAAAATGTTTGAAGAAATTGTGACAAAGTTTTTTGAATTTTCCAAAAAGAGGCCTCTGGAGAATCCAATGCCTGGAACATCATCTTTTTCAGTCTATGTTTTACCTACAAATTCCCACATACAACTAAAACAAAAAGAATCAAATAATAATGAATCTGCAAAAAAAGATACTAAGACATTTACAGACTCGTTTGGTAATACATCTTCTGAATTCGCATCATCAAGTACTAAAACAGCAAAATTTCTATCATTTGATGACAAAGCATTTACACTAAACTGTGCCCAGAAAAGTGATTTCTACAAAAACATAGGAATTGGCAATACAAGTCTTGACAAAGTCTATTTCCCCCAGGATCAAACCTTTGACATTGCTGGATTAAAATGGGTTTTTACAGATATCTCCAATTGCTACTATAGATTCAAGGATATAAGACGTGGGATATTCTCTCAATTATATCATAATTATAGATTAATCACAAAAGATAACCCTCATGCAAGAGAAAAAGCAATTCTAAAGGTGATATGTTACAAAGAAACCCAAGCAAAACAAGAGATACTGATTGATGAAAATCTAACAATGGATAAAATGAAGAGATTGTTTTCAAATGTTGATGAATCTCATATACCAAACGTTGCATTTGAAGTATTAATTGAGACAGAAGGTAAAAGTAAATTGTGGAATAACTACCTCTATGCCATAAAGAACTTTTTAACTGAAAGCAAAATCCCAAAGGACTATCTTTTAGCACTAATCTCAAAAATCATACGTAAAAACATACATGGATGGCTAAAAGAGAATAACTATTTTACTGCTAAAGACTTTTTTACGAGATCCGACTTTTGCATAAAATTTTTATTGACAGTTGCAAAAAGTCATTCAATGAATTCTAATGAAGATTTTGCTTTTCGAGTAGGACAGATAGCTAGACAATACATAGATTTTAAACAAAAAATTGGTGAAGAAAGTAATTCCCTCAAGGATATTGTAACTTATTCAAAATATGATAGGGAGAAACTACGCTTTGTGATTCAAAGAGTTGGCATTGGAATCAATCTTGCAAAAGCCAATGAATCGGATATTTCAAACATCACAGAAAAAGTTACATCATTACAACCAAGAGAAGAAATTACTGATAATGATGCACAAAAAGATTTCTCATATTTCTTTTACAAAGGGTATTTTTCTAAGGAGGTCTTAGCTTGAATAAAACAGAGATTCTATTTTATTATGAGTCAAGACAAAATCCAAACGGGGATCCTGGCTTTGAAAATCAGCCAAGAATGATGCCTGATGGTACAATCATGGTGACAGATGTTCGAATAAAACGGACGATGCGTGATTACGCACGTGATGTGAGAGGAGAAACACTATTTGTTGATTATGACAAAGACGGACAACCAACAAAAGCCGATGGTAAAGCCTCGGAAATTCTTGGCTCATTAAAGGGAGATGTGATAAGCGGTTTACTAAAAAAAACATTTGATGTCCCACTCTTTGGTGCTCTTGTTCCAGTAAGAAAGAAAGATGATGATAAAGAAGGTAGTTCTGAAAAACTTACCGGACCAGTTCAATTTGGGATTGCAAAAAGTGTAAACCAAGTTCACATTATCAATCCTACAATTTCTGGAAGATTCGTAGGAAAGGAAAAAACCGGCAAACAATTTTCTACATTTGGCAAGTTTTATTCTGTAGAATATGCATTAATTAAAGTACATGGTGCAGTTAATCCTAGAAATCTTGGCAAATATCTTGATGACAAGGAAATTTCAAAAAAATTTGATGAAAAACGTTCCATGATATACGAATGTATTTGGAAAGGGACAAACGAACTTGTTACACGCTCAAAATTTCCGCAAAGAAGCATCATGTATATTGATGTATCATATAAAAACACACTCTATAATGACCTACCAGAGCTTGTAAGGGAGAGTTCAGAACTTAAGGGAATGGCAACAAATCTTGGTAGTTCGCCATTTGACTTTGCTGATCTTGTAGGAACTTTGACGAAAAGAAAATCAGAAGTAGATCTAGTTCGAATCAAAGGAGCTGAAGATATCGACAAAGAAATTGATAATCTAGTGTCAGAATTAAAATCAAATGGAATTAATGTAGAAAAACTGCCTTGAAGATCATCTCTTTTAGAATTGCGGGTGCATTTGCTGCATTTAGAGATCCATCTGTTACATCAAATCAGACTGTCTACTTTATTCCCTCAAAGAGTGCTGTAATTGGTCTAGTGGGAGCAATGATTGGAATTGAGAGGTCTTCTAATCTGGGCGAGATCTACAGCAAAGAATATCTTAGCTTTTTTTCAGAGACCAAGATTGGAATTCAGTTTGAATCAAAGAATCCAAGAAAAATTGTCTATTTTACCAATCATCGATCCCTAAAAGAGGCCAAAATAAAGCCATACAAGGCAGAATTGGTTGAAAACCCAAAGTATACCATCTATGTCAAAACTAATGAACCATATCTTGGTAAACTTCACAATGCAATACAGAAAAACGAGTTCGTTTATTCACCATATCTTGGTCATGCATACTGCCCAGCAGCTGTTTTTGATGGAAAACTAGTCGATACTACAGAGGTTGAGCCAGAAGGACAAAAAACAAAATGCGTCGTCTTGGATGAATCTGAAACATATGATGAATCATTTGAAGTTAAATTTGAAGCCATACAAGAAAACTCATCAATTATTATTGAAAGACATCTACATCATTTTATAAGAGACAATAATTTGGAGCGTCGAGTACTAAAACATTGGATTCCAACTAATGACTCTGAATATGAAATAAAATCCTACTCTGGTGGAAATCTCTCAACATTTGTCAAGATTGATGATAATGCTGTCTGCATCTACTAGAGAGTTTCTTTCACATCCTATAGAACAAGAAAAACATTCCCTAATAGAACATCTAGTAACCGTTGCAAAAACTGCTAATCATATTTTTTCACAAACTGACTTCAATGACAGTAAGATTGCATATTATGCTGGGTTGTTGCATGATTTGGGTAAACTGAATCCGTTTTATCAGGAGTTGTTTGCAAAAATCAATAACAGAGATAAATTAGAAAAAAAACTTGCAGAAAAATACTCTCAGGTACATTCGCCTTTGTCTGCATGGGCAGCTGATAAACTATTATCAAAAGATCTGGGACTAGACAACAACACCATATCAAAAATTCTTGTATTGATCTACGGACATCATTCTAAGATTAGAAGAATGTTGGGAGAGGTATCTCTTGGCAATACATTTCTTCAGTCAAAAAAAGATATGATTCCAAACATTGTTGAGTTTGAAAAACAGGTGTCTGAAATAAAAGAATTCTGTGGACTTAGATGGAACAACTGCATTGAAAAATTCCAGAGACCAGTATCCTTTGATGTTACCCTAAAAGCAGAAAAAGAAACCGCACTTGACAGCTATTTGGAGATGAGTGTGGCATTTTCCTGTCTACTTCAGGCAGACAGAGGTAGTTTTTCAGAGTTTGAAGAACCTAAGTTTGACCTCAAAATGAACACCGCTAGTCTGGTAACAGAGTCTGTTCTGGCAAATTTGAGAACAGAGTTTCAAAAACAGGTTATGAATAATTTTGATTATAATCAACCAATCATAGTAATTAATGCACCAACTGGAATTGGCAAGACCAAGGTCTTTTTGGATTTGATATCAAAATATGGTCATGACAAGGATATTAGAAGGATTTTTTATTTTTCACCCTTGCTTGCATTAACTGAGGATTTTGAGAAAAAACTAGGGTTGTCTATTCCAAACAAGGAAGACAGAGATCAAGTCTTAATATACAATCACATGTTTGCCGGATCCATAGAAGAAAAGAAATCATTTGAAAATGGAAAACGGGAACATACAAAATGGTCTTTTCCAATTGAGAGTTTCAATAAAAAATTTGTTATCACTACTACACAAAGACTTTTGATGACATTATATTCTAATAAACAAAGAGAATGCATAAAACTTGCATCATTTAGAAATTCAATTTTGATTATTGATGAGGTGCAGACAATTCCAAAATATCTTCTCGCAAATCTAAAAAAAATCTTATTAAAGCTGAATCAGTATATGGGGACAAAAACAATTCTGGTTAGTGCAACAATCCCACATGAAATATCTAATTTAAAAAAAGTAAATGTGTCAGATGCTTTATTAGAAAGATATCATGATGTGACCAAAAAATCAATCTCTTTTGAAACACTCGATTTGCAAAAACTCACAATAAAGCGTACCTTACTTATGGCAAATACTAGAAGAAAGGCGGCAAATCTCTTTTCACAAGTAGTATCAATACATCCTGAACACAAAGTATTGTATCTTTCAACAGGAGTTAGAAAAAAAGACAGGAAAAAAATTTTGAATGACATCACAAATACTGGAGATTTTATTTTAGTTTCTACTCAGGTAGTAGAGGCAGGTGTTGATGTTAGTTTCTCACATGTGTACAGGGAGGCAGCGCCACTTGATAGTATTGTACAGGTGATGGGCAGACTCAATCGTGAGGGAAAAGAGCCTAATGCACAGTTGATAGTATATGAGTCCGATGGGAGCTACAGGCCTTATAGTGAATTAGAGTTTTCCGAATCATTAAACAAAATAAAAAAAATCACTGACTCAAAAACACTATATTCTGTCCTACCCGAGTATTATTCACTTATAGCATCAACAAATCAAAAAAATCTTAATCTTCTAAATGAGCTTGAAAACTATATTGCAAAAATGGATTTTGAACAAGTATGGGATTTTGTAAACAGGCATGTATTTCTGGATGATGAAAAAGATACGGTGTTTATTCCAGATATAGAACAGTGGGATGAAGTAAAAGAAGCGCTGATAAACAGTTTGCCAAAAGACACATACAAAAAATTTGGTGATCTAACCGCATCGCTATCTAGTGGCACGTCTTTTAACAATAAAGATTTTTTTGATGATGAACTGCTGGAGCAAAATATTTTTCTTCCAAAAAAAGAGCATCTTGCTGAAGTTTATGATAAAAACATGGGGCTGGATAAATGGCTAGTGACAAATTAAACATCTGTTATGTCCTGTTTGACTTTAATTCGGATATAAAGATTAACCCTGACCAATTTCGTGGGTTTATGGCACATATGTTTTCAAATGTATCTGAATTCCATCACCATTCTGGAAATTCATATCATTATCCGCTAATTCAATACAAAAGAATTGGTGATAAACTATCCATTGTAGGGATAGGCGAATATTCAAAAATGGTTGCACAAAGTATGCCAAACATAGATCACATTACAACACAAAATGAAAAGATACCAATACATAACATCCAAATAAAAAACTCAATTTTTATTAGAGAAAACAAGTTTTGTGTTTATAGTTTTGTAACTCCTTGGATTGCATTAAATGAGTTAAACTATGAAAAATACAGAAATATAAACAAATCTGAAAAGAAGAGATTCTTGGAGAAGATCCTGGTTGGAAATATTCTGTCAATGTTTAAAGGATTGGGAATCTTTGTAACAGAAAAAGTTGAAATAACGATACTCAAACAGTTCTCAAAACCAATTACTGTACATGACAACAAGTTTGTAGGATTCAAGCTTGATTTTGCCTGTAATACAACTCTTCCTGAATATTTAGGTCTTGGCAAGAGCGTATCCAAAGGATTCGGAGTAATACGGAAACTAAATTGATAGTTGAAATTACAACACATGGCTCAACGATAAAGAGGAATCATGATTCATTTATCATAAGTAATCCTAATGAAAAAACCGAGGTGCCAGCAGAAAAAATATCTGCCATAATAATCAGTGCAAATTCGCTAGTAAGCACACAGGCAATAAAACTTGCAATGGAAAAACAAATTCACGTAGTTTTTTCAAACTGGTCAGGACATCCATTTGCAAGAGTATGGGCAAGCTCAGCAGGAAAAGCTACTGAACTCAGGCGTTGGCAGTATCTAAATCAAGACACAGCAGTAGGGCTTGAAATCTCATTGGATATCGTAACAAAGAAACTCAGACGACAGAAAAAATTGCTTGTGGAACTAAAACACAATAGAGAAAAAAAGTTCCATGAGATAGATGAGGCAATATCTACATTTGATAGCGTGTTAAAAAAACTGAGGCTGGAAAACAATCTTACAAAAGACAGATTACTTGGACTTGAAGGGTGGTGTGCTAAACAATACTTTAGGGCAATATCAGCCATACTGCCAAGGAGATGGCAATTCAAGGAACGCAGTCAACATCCTGCAAGAGACGAGTTTAATGCTGCATTGAACTATATCTACGGAATGGCTTATTCAAGCGTAGAAAAGATCATAATACTATCTGGTCTCGATCCGAATGCTGGCTTCTATCATGCGGATTCTTATGGAAAACCAACCCTCTCATATGATATAATGGAACTGGTCCGGTCAACCGTTGACAAGAGCTTGATCTCTATATTCACAAAGAAAATGGTTCGTGACAACTGGTTTGAAAGACAAGAGGATGGTGCAGTTTTTCTTGCAAAGAATGGAAGAATGAGTGTTATCTCCAAATATGTTAATGAAAACATAAAATCAGTAGAAAAAGAAGCGTGGAACTATTGCAGAAAGATAATTGCCATGTATGGAAGTTAGCAAAATGAAGAACATGTACTATGCTGTATATGATGTGTCTGATGATAGCACAAGAACATCTATAATTCATGTACTAAAGAACCATGGTTTTGTAAGGATTCAAAAAAGCGTATTTTGTGGCAACATATCTAATCAGCAAAAGAAAGATCTAATCGAGACAGTAAAATTTATTGTCTCAAAGGAAGATTCCTTTTATCTTATGCTCAGCTGCAACAAATGCTTTGGAAAAGTTGTGATTGTAGGAAAGGGATTTGATAAGGAATATGTTGCTGACAAAAAGGGTTCAATGGTATTCTAACAATGCTTACAGTAACTGATGTGGTAGAATATGTATTTTGTCCCAAATTCACATACTATTCATCGGTCCTTGGCTTAAAACAGTACGAGGAAAAACGTGGTACGGTTAAGGCGGGCAGGAGATTACACAAAAAACATGAAAAAACAAACATAGCTTATATGCCTCAGCTTTTTTCTGGGAAAAAATTAGTTGGATGTAAATATTATTCTCAAAAACTGAATCTTTCAGGCAAAATAGATGAGGCAATAGAAAGTCAAAATGAGATCATATTAATTGAAAGAAAATATTCTGATTATGTTGAACTAAAAGACACGTTAAAAGTTCAGCTAGGATTATTATCGATTTTAATAGAAGAAAATACGGGAAAACCTGTAAGAAAAGCACAGATCATATTTTCTAAACAAAACAGAATTGTAAAAAATTTTCAAATTGATGAACCAATGAAGCAATATGCACTTGAGATGCTAAACAAAACTAAAGAAGTGATATCATCCAGTATTATTCCTTTTTCTGAATTTGATAATAGGTGTCTAAATTGTTGTTTTAGAAAGATATGCCCCACAGGTTCCTTAAATACTGATGAATAATTTTGACATACCAAAACAATACGACTAATATTAAACAAAAAGACGCACAAAAATAGCCTAGAATCAGGCGGTCAAAATGACAAATCCATCATAACAAGGATTGAAACTGATGAATATGACAGGTTCTTGAAAAGCATGGATGGTCAAAATGACAAATCCATCATAACAAGGATTGAAACCAGATATGACACTAGGCGATCTTAGCAAGGCCTTCAATGTCAAAATGACAAATCCATCATAACAAGGATTGAAACCATATGCATTGGAATTGGCATTGAAAACATCAACCGTCAAAATGACAAATCCATCATAACAAGGATTGAAACGTGGATTCATGAAATCAGGTGGCGGTATCTCTCCCGTCAAAATGACAAATCCATCATAACAAGGATTGAAACTTCCGCAATGTCCTCCGCAGAATGATGTTGAATTTTCAAGTCAAAATGACAAATCCATCATAACAAGGATTGAAACTATGTTATCTGTCCGTTTCTAAACTCGGCATGAAGTTGTGTCAAAATGACAAATCCATCATAACAAGGATTGAAACTTTTTATGACAGCCGGTTCCAGAAATGGATGTGGAGTCAAAATGACAAATCCATCATAACAAGGATTGAAACTCGCCTTTGAATTGTTTTTCTTCGTATATTGTTCCGTCAAAATGACAAATCCATCATAACAAGGATTGAAACTCTGATTCGAGCATAGTTTCGATCGCTTCAATGGCAGTCAAAATGACAAATCCATCATAACAAGGATTGAAAC
>Ga0070741_10000616_pt1 | contig 123130 bp, 117 predicted proteins | sample Coa_R1_4_FD_66440 | JGI IMG/M metagenome (GOLD analysis project Ga0070741, IMG submission 66440) | Surface soil microbial communities from Centralia Pennsylvania, which are recovering from an underground coalmine fire - Coalmine... | ecosystem: Environmental > Terrestrial > Soil >... | reverse complement strand
CGGCAGGAGCGTGAGCTTCTTGCCGGTCTCCTCCGCGGACGATTTGCGGAAGGCCTCGACGTCGGTGATGTCGGCTTCGTCGAACTGCGTGACGTGCGGCACGTTGAGCCACGCGCGATGCAGATGGGTCTTCGACAGCTTGCGGATGCGCGACAGCGGTTTCGTCTCGACCTCACCGAACTGCGAGAAGTCGACGACCGGGATCGGCGGAATGCCTGCGCCGCCTCCCGCGGCTTGCGGCGCACTCATCGCCTTCTTCACGAACGCCTGCACGTCCTCGACGGTGACGCGGCCATGGCGGCCGGTTCCGGGCACCTTGGCGAGGTCCACGCCGAGCTCGCGCGCGAACTTTCGCGTCGCCGGCCCGGCATGTGCGGCGGTCGCGGCTGACGTCGGCGCGACGGTGATCGACCCCGCGGTCGCGGCAACGGGAGCGGGCGTTGCTACGGATTTCGTAGCGCGATCCTCGGTCGCGGGCCCGACGGCAAGCCTGGCTTCGCTCGTCGCCGGTGCCGCCTGCGATGTCACGTCAGGGGCCGCGCCGGTGCCTTCGATCGTGCAGACGAGATCGCCCTGCGAAACCTTGTCCCCGATTTTCGACTTGAGCGCGCGCACGATGCCGCCCGCGGGGGACGGCACTTCCATCGTCGCCTTGTCGGACTCGAGCACGATGAGCGGCGCGTCCTTCTCGACGCGGTCGCCTTCCTTGACCAGCACTTCGATCACCGGTACGCCGCTGTAGTCGCCGATGTCGGGAATCCTTGCTTCGGTTTTAGTAGCGGTCGGGGCCGGCTTGGGCTGCGGTGGTGGCGGCGGCGGTTTGGCAGGCGCGGCCTTCTGCGGCTCCGCTGTCTTCGGCGCTTTGGATTTCGTAGCAGTTGCCGCAGCGGGGCCTTCCTCCAGCTCGCAGATCACATCGCCCTGCGACACCTTGTCGCCGACCTTGACCTTCATGCCACGCACGGTGCCCGCGGCGGGCGACGGCACTTCCATGGTCGCCTTGTCGGACTCGAGCACGATCAGCGGCTGATCTTTTGCGACGCTGTCGCCGTCCTTGACCAGCACTTCGATCACCGGCACGCCGGTGTAATCGCCAATGTCGGGAACCTTGACGGGCTCAGTCATCGGCTACACCAGCCACGGCGCAGCGCGATCGGGCTTGATGCCGAAGATCTTGATCGCCTGCGCCACGCGCTCGAGCGGGATCAGCTTCTCGTCGGCCAGCGCCTTCAGCGCCTTCACCGTGATCCAGCGCCGATCGACTTCGAAGAAATCGCGCAGCGCCGGGCGATTGTCGCTGCGCCCGAAGCCATCGGTGCCGAGCACATGGTAGGGCAGCGGCATATAGGGCCGGATCTGATCGGCGTGCGCGCGCACCCAGTCCGTCGATGCGATCGCGGGACCTCGGGCGCCGTCGAAGCATTGCTGCACGTAGGAGCGCCTTGCGGTCGACGTCGGGTGCAGCAGATTCCAGCGCTCGACTTCGCGCCCGTCGCGCGCGAGCTCGGTGAACGACGGCACGCTCCACACGTCGCTGGTGACGTCCCACTCCTCGCGCAGCAGATCTGCCGCGGCGATGACTTCGCGCAGGATCGATCCGCAGCCGAGCAGCTGCACGTGCAGCTTCGAAGGCTTCTTCTCTTCGCGCAGCCTGTAGAGCCCGCGGATGATGCCGTCCTCGACGCCCGCTGGCATCGCGGGATGCGTGTGGTTCTCGTTGTAGACGGTGAGGTAGTAGTAGACGTCCTGCGGCTCCGGCCCGTACATCTGCTCCATGCCGTGCTGGACCACGACCGCGAGCTCGTAGGCGAACGCGGGATCGTACGAGCGGCAATTCGGCACGATGCTCGAGAACACCTGCGTGTGACCGTCTTCGTGCTGCAGGCCCTCGCCGTTGAGCGTCGTGCGCCCGGCGGTCGCGCCGATCAGGAATCCGCGCGCGCGCATGTCGCCCGCGGCCCAGCACAGATCAGCAACGCGCTGGAAGCCGAACATCGAATAGAAGATGAAGAACGGGATCATCGACACCCCGTGATTCGAGTACGCGGTGGCCGCCGCGATCCACGACGACATCGCGCCTGCTTCGGTGATGCCTTCCTCGAGCACCTGGCCCTTCACGTCCTCCTTGTAGAACGCGAGCTGCTCGGAATCCTCCGGCTTGTACTTCTGGCCCACGATCGAGTAGATGCCGAGCGCGCGGAACATCCCTTCCATGCCGAACGTGCGCGCCTCGTCGGGAACGATCGGCACGATGCGGGCGCCGATCGATTTGTCGCGGCAGAGCGCTTGCAGGAGCTGCACGAACGCCATCGTCGTGGAGATCTCGCGATCGGCGGTGCCGGCGGTGATGCGCTCGAATGAAGACAACGGCGGGATCTGCAGCGCGTCCGATTTGCGATTGCGGAACGGCAGCGGCCCGCCGAGCGCCTTGCGCCGCTCGCGCATGTATTGCACTTCCGGCGAATCCTCCGGCGGCCGATAGAACGGCGTGCCGGCGATCTTGTCGTCGGCGACGGGGATCTTGAAGCGATCGCGGAAGGCTTTCAGCGCCTCCTCGCCCATCTTCTTCTGCTGATGCGTGATGTTCTGGCCTTCGCCGGCCTCGCCCATGCCGTAGCCCTTCACGGTCTTCGCGAGGATCACCGTGGGCGTGCCTTCGTGCTTCATCGCCGCTGCGTAGGCGGCGTAGACCTTGTGCGGATCATGACCGCCGCGATTGAGCTGCGCGACGTCCTCGTCGGTCATGGTCGAGACCATGCGCAGCAATTCCGGATCCTTGCCGAAGAAATTCTCGCGCGTGTACTTGCCGCCCTTGGCTTTGTAGTTCTGATACTCACCGTCGACCGTCTCGTTCATCACACGCTGCAGCGCGCCGTTACGATCCTGCGCGATCAAGCCGTCCCACGCCGAGCCCCAGATCACCTTGATCACGTTCCAGCCGGAGCCGCGGAACATGCCTTCGAGCTCCTGGATGATCTTGCCGTTGCCGCGCACGGGACCGTCGAGGCGCTGCAGGTTGCAGTTGACCACGAAGATCAGGTTGTCGAGCTTCTCGCGCTCGGCGATGTCGATCGCGCCGAGCGATTCCGGCTCGTCCATCTCGCCGTCGCCGCAGAAGCACCACACCTTGCGGCCCGTCATGTCCTTGATGCCGCGGTGATGCAGGTACTTCATGAAGCGGGCCTGATAGATCGCCATGATGGGACCGAGTCCCATCGACACATTGGCGAACTGCCAGTAGTCGGGCATCAGCCACGCGTGCGGGTACGACGACAGGCCGCGTCCGAGCGCTTCCATGCGGAAGCGCTGCAGCTCCGCTTCGGTCAGTCGGCCTTCGAGGAACGAGCGCGCGTAGATGCCCGGCGTGCAGTGGCCCTGCACGTAGACGAGGTCCTGTCCCTGCGGATGCTCTGGACCTTTCCAGAAATGATTGAAGCCGACGTCGTAGAGCGTCGCGGCGGACGCGAACGTGGCGATGTGCCCGCCGATGCCCGCGTGATCGCGATTGGAGTTCAGCACCATCGCCATCGCGTTCCAGCGGATGAGCGAGCGGATCTTCCATTCGAGCGCATGATCACCGGGCGAGCGCTCTTCCAGATGCGGCGGAATGGTGTTGACGTAGGCCGTGTTCGGCGAGAACGGGATGAACGCGCCGGAGCGGCGCGCCTTCTCGATGAGCGCCTCGATGATCTGGTGCGCACGCTCGGGCCCCTCGCGCTCGAGCACCGAGTCGAGCGCGTCGAGCCATTCGGCCAATTCTTGTGGATCCGGATCGCGGGGTGTCGCGTCGTTCACTGGAATGCCTTCTGAGGCGTTGCAACCGGGCATGGTAATCGCCGACCATCATGGGCGCCAACCACGAGGGCCTGAGTGACCCGCGCACGTGAGCCTTTGATCCTCGATGACGTCGAACGTGCGGTCGACGAGATCATCGCGCGCGTCGGCAAGACCGTCGCAATCGGCATGCCGCTGGGCCTCGGCAAGCCGGTGCAGCTGGTCAACGCGCTGTATGCGCGGGCCAAGCGCGATCCGACGCTGAAGCTGCGCATCTTCTCCGCGCTGTCGCTGGAAAAGCCGCGCGGATCGAGCAAGCTCGAGCGGGCATTCCTGGAGCCGTTCGTTGAGCGCGTTTACGGCGATTGCCCGGAAGTCGCTTACGTCAGCGATCAGCGCGACAACCGGCTCCCTGCCAACGTCGAGGTGATGGAGTTCTTCTTCCGTCCCGGCAGCATGCTCGCAAGCCAACAGGCGCAGCAGAGCTACATCAGCAGCAATTACACGCATGCCGCGCGCGATGTCTTCGCGCAGGGCTGCAACGTCGCGGCGCAGCTCGTGTGCAAACGGGAGACGCGCGATGGCGTTCGCTACAGTCTCTCCTGCAATCCCGATACTTCGCCCGAGCTGATCGAGCTGCTACGCGCGAGCGGAAGGCCGCACGTCACCGTCGCGCTGGTGAATCAGAAACTGCCGTTCATGGGCAACGATGCCGAAGTCGGCGCGGATTATTTCGACGTCGTGGTCGACAGCCCGCGTTACGAAACGACGCTGTTCTCCACGCCGAAGCTCGCGCTCACCACGCCGGACTACATGATCGGCCTCTACGCGAGCGCACTGATCCGCGACGGCGGCACGCTGCAGATCGGCATCGGCGCGCTCGGCGACGCGATCGTCTACGCAACGCAGCTGCGGCATCAGCAGAACAACGCATATCGGCGCGCGCTGTCGACGATTGGAGCGCTCGACAATCATCAAGCGTTGATCGACGAGATCGGCGGCGAGGCGCCGTTCGCCAAAGGTCTCTACGGCGCCACCGAGATGTTCGTCGACGGCTTCCTGCATCTGTATCGCGCCGGGATCCTCAAGCGCCGCGTCTACGATTTCTGGGCGCTGCAGCAGCTGATCAACGAAGGTCGCTGCGACCCGGACGACCTGCGCGCCGACGTGCTCGACGCGCTCGAATCGCTGGGCGTGCGGGTCATCCGCAGCCACGACTTCGCGATCCTCCAGCATCACGGCTTCTTCAACGACGCGACCCGCTACGACCAGGGCTACCTCGTCGCGCCGGATGGCGAGCGCGTCATCGCGAATGTCGCGGATGCCGCCGCGCGGCGCGTGATCGCCGCGAAATGTCTGGGCAAGAAGCTCCAGCGCGGCTATCTGCTGCACGGCGGATTCTTCCTCGGTCCGCGCGATTTCTACGAGGCGCTCGGCGCGATGAGCGGCGACGAGCGCGCCCAGATCTGCATGACCGGCGTCGCCAAGATCAACCAGCTCGATCACAACCCGCGCTTGTACAAGCAGCAGCGCAAGGACGCGCGCTTCGTCAACACCGGCATCATGGCGACGCTGTCGGGCGGCATCGTCTCCGACGGCCTCGAGGACGGACGGGTCATCAGCGGCGTCGGGGGTCAGTACAACTTCGTCGCGATGGCGCATCAGCTGCTCACGGGCCGATCGATCCTGCTGATCCGCGCTGTGCGCGACAAGGAAGGCAAGACAGAGGCGCCGACGAGCAACATCGTGCATCACTACGCGCATTCGACCATCCCGCGCCATCTGCGCGACATCGTCATCACCGAGTACGGCATCGCCGATCTGCGCAGCAAGACCGACGGCGAGATCATCCAGGCGCTGCTCAACGTCGCCGATTCGCGCTTCCAGCAATCGTTGCTCGACGAAGCCAAGCGCCACGGCAAGATCGCCCGCGACTATGCGATCGCCGAGCGATTCCGGCACAACACGCCGCAGCGGCTCGAAGCGTCGCTGCAGCAATTCCGATCGCAGGGCCTGTTTCCTGCGTTTCCGCTCGGCTGCGACTTCACTGCCGAAGAGCTCGCGCTCGGCAAGGCGCTGCGCGGTATGAAAGCGCGCGTCGCCAAGACCAAGAAGTGGCGGCTCGCGCTGGCGGCGTGGCGTTTCAAGGACGATCCGCTCTCGGCCCGGCCTTACCTGCGGCGCATGAAGCTGGAATCGCCGAAGAGCTTCGAAGACAAAGTCGCGCGCATGCTGCTCATCGAGCAATTGAGGAGCGACGGCGCGATCTGACTACATCGGCTTGGTCGGCAGCTCCATCGGCTGCGGATCGAGCCCACGCGAGCGCAGCCAATCGCGCAGCGCGAAGCCGGTGCCGCCCGGCCAATAGCGCGCTTTCTCCGGCTCGATGCGCTTGTATTCGACGAGCTCCTCGGACAACACGATCTCGCCTTTGGCCGGCACGTGGTAGGCGATGATGATCTGGTTCATGCGCGGGAACGGATAGTGACCGACGAAGCTCGATCGGTCCGCGTCGAGCCCGAGTTCCTCCTTCACTTCCCGTCGCGCGGCTTCATCAGGCGACGGATCCTCCTTCTCCAGGAAGCCGGTGATGAGCCCGTAGAATTTCATCGGCCACGCGCGATTGCGCGCGAGGATGATCGCGCCTTCGTGCTCGACGATCGCGGCGACGACCGGAGTGGGATTTTCCCAGTGCACGAAATCGCAGCCTTCCTTGCTGCAGGCCAGGCGCTGCGCACCGCCGTGATTGGCGAGCTGCAGCGGCGTCGCGCAGCGCGGACAGAACTTGAAATGACTCATCGCGCCACGATACCGCAGGCGCCGCGATCGCCGCGAGCTATTTGCCGATGCAGAACCGCGAGAAGATCTCGCCGAGCAGTTCTTCGCTGGTGACCTCGCCGACGATCTCGCCGAGCGCGCGCTGCGCCAGGCGCAGGTCCTCCGCCGCGAGTTCTGCCGTCGCGCCGGCACCGAGACTTCGCTGCGCGGCCCGCACGTGCTCACGCGTCCGGTGCAATGCGTCGATGTGTCGCGCACGAGCGGAGAACAGCCCCTGCGTCGTCGAGACACCGGCGATGGCCTTGAGCTCTGCGATCAGCTGTTCGATCCCCGCACCCGTATGCGCGGACAAGCGAAGCGTGACGCGCGCCCGCTCGACGGAGCGCGCGGGCGCTGCGCCGGACAGATCACATTTGTTGCGGACCACCACGATCGGAACCTCTCTGGGCAGCTTCTCGAGCAGCGCGTCGTCGCCCTCGGTGTGCTGATCGTCGGCGACGAAGACGATCGCCTCGGCTTGGTGGGCGGCATGCCAGGCGCGCCGGATGCCTTCGCGCTCGACCGGATCGTCGCTGTCGCGCAGTCCGGCGGTGTCGAGCACGGTGAGCGGCAAGCCGTCGAGGACGATGTCTTCGCGCAAGACGTCGCGGGTAGTGCCGGCGATGTCGGTGACGATGGCGCGATCGGCGCCGGCGAGGCGATTCAGCAAGGTCGACTTGCCGACATTGGGCTGCCCCGCGATCGCGACGGTGAGACCATCGCGCAGCCGGCGCCCGTGCGCGGCCAGCGCGAGCGTTGCGTCGAGGGCGGCGTCGAGTCGGTGCAACCGCTCGCGCAACGTCGGATCGGCCAGCCACGCGACGTCTTCGTCGGAGAAATCGAGCGCGCCTTCGACGAAGACGCGCAGCTCCGTGAGCTCGGTCTGCAGCTGCGCGATCCGCGCGGAGAACGCGCCTTCCATCGAGCGATTCGCCGCCCGTGCGGCTTCGCGGCTCGCGGCGTCGATGAGATCGGCGATCGCCTCGGCCTGCACGAGGTCCATCCGGCCATTGAGGAACGCCCGCTCCGAGAACTCGCCGGGCCGCGCCACGCGCGCGCCACCCGATCGGGCTGCTTGCACCAGCGCGTCGAGCACGATCGGCCCGCCGTGGCCCTGCAGCTCGACGACGTCCTCACCGGTGAACGAGTGGGGGCCCGGGAAGTAGAGCACGAGTCCGTGATCGATGACCTCGCCGGATGCATCGCGGAATCGGCGCAGCGTCGCCACGCGCGCCGGCGGGATCGGGCCGCAAATGCTCTGCGCGATCGAAGCTGCACAGGGCCCGCTGATCCGCACAATGCCGACCGCGCCGCGCCCGCTCGCCGTGGCAATTGCGGCGATGGTTTCGGCGGCAGCGCTCAGGCGAGCCCGAGGCGCTTGAGCTTTCGCGTGATGTACCACTGCTGGGCAATGCCGGTCAGGTTGCTCACGAACCAGTAGAGCACGAGGCCCGCCGGGAAGAACGCGAAGAACGCCGTCATCATGATCGGCATCAGATTCATGATCCGCTGCTGCGTCGGGTCCGGCATCGTCTGTCCGGACAGCTTCTGCTGCGCCCACATGGTGGCGCCGAAGAGCAGCGGCAGGACGTAGATCGGATCGGGCGCGGACAGATCATGGATCCACAGCGCGAAGTCCGCCTGACGCAATTCCACGCTCTGCGACAGAACGCGATACAGCGCGATGAAGACCGGGAACTGCACCAGGAGCGGCCAGCATCCGGCGAGCGGATTGAAGCCTTCCTTCTTGTACAGATCCATCATCGCCTTGTTGAGCCGCTCGCGATCCTCGCCGTAGCGCTCCTTGATCTCCTGGATGCGCGGCGCGAACTTCTTCATCTTCGCCATCGAGCGGTACTGCGCTTCGGACAGCTTGTACATCGCGCCGCGCACGATCAGCGTGAGCAGGATGATCGCGAACCCCCAGTTGCGCGTGGCCTTGTGGAGCCAGGCGAGCGCGACGAACAGGGGCTCGCAGATCACCTTGAGCGATCCGTAGTCGCGCGTGAGCTCGAGACCGGGCGCGGCCTTGTCGACCACCCCTTGCAGATTCGGCCCCAGGTACACCTTCGTGGTGAACGACTTCTCCGATTGCGGCGGAACGTCCGTCAGCGTTCCGACGTACTGAGCCATGTAGTTACCGGTTGCCATCGCTTTGCCGGTGAACGTCAGCGGCTCGCCGCTCGTGGGCAGGATCGCGGCAAGGAAGTAGTGCTGCAGGACCGAAATCCATCCGCCCTTCTGCGGAAGCTCGATCGGTTTCTTGTCGAGATCCGTGAAGGCGGTTTCCTGGAAGGTATAGCGATCACTCGCCTCCTTCTGCTGATACACGCCGATGCCGCGGAAGCTCTTCAGGAAGGGCGGATCCGGAACGGTGCCTTGGGCAGAGCTGATCAATCGCAGATAGGTCGTCGCCGGAATCGGCTGATCGGTGTGATTGACGACGGTGTGCGTGAGCGCGATCTCATAGCTGCCGCGGTGGAATTCGTAACGCTTGCGCAGGACGAGATTCGTCGCGTCCTCGTGTTCGAATTCCACGCCGAGCGCGTCCTGCCCGTCGCGCATGGTGTAGCTCGGTTGCGGGGACGTGTAGCTCGTGGCCTGCGTTGCCAGCGGCGTCGTCTTGCCGGCGATCCCGCTCTCGAGGATGAGCACGTGGCCTTCCCGCTCGTCGAGCAGCGCCAGTGGCTCGTCTGGCTTCTGCTTGGAGACTGGAATCCCCACGAGCCAAAGCTTGCGCAGATCACCGCCGGCGGATGAGAACTCGGCGATGTACTGATCGGTCGTCGCTCGGATGCGTTGAGTGGTGTCTTGCGTGCTCCCGCTGGGCGCCGGGGCCGGCGCCGCATTTTCCACGGCGACCGTGGGCGAGGCCGCCGCCGGAACTGGCGCCGCGCTCGAGGTCTGTTGCGGCTGCGGGGTCGGCGGGTAGTCGTGCTGCCAGGCCTGGTAGAGGAAGAAGCCGACCACAGCGAGCAGTGCGAGCAGGATGAAACGGCGGTTTTCCATGGCCTCTTCTTAACGCTCCGGGACTTCGTCGATCCCGCCGGGATTCAAGGGGTGACAGCGCGCGATCCGTCGGAGCGCCAGCCAGGAGCCTTTGGCGGCGCCGAAACGGCGAATCGCGATGATGGCGTATTCAGAGCACGACGGGTGGAAGCGACAGCGCGGCCCCAGCAGCGGGCTCAGGGTGCGCTGGTAGACGCTGAGCAGCGCGATCAGGAAGGTCGACATCGCTCGCGCACCTGATCCCACAGCCGGTCGAGGCCGCTGCGCAGAGCCATCGGCTCGGCAGTTCCGGCCGCCGCGCGTGCCATCACGACGACATCCGCGCCGGGCAAAGATGCAGCGCGCGCGCGGAAGCTTTCACGGACCAGCCGCTTGATGTGATTACGATCGACCGCGCGCGGCAGCGCCTTGCGGGAGATTGCCAGGCCGAGCCGTGCAGCCTCGCCGGCGCGCGGCTGCACGACCACATCGAAAAAGCGGTCGCGCAGTCGGGTTGAGGATTTGAACGCCTCGTCGTAATCGCGAGGCTTGCACAGGCGAGCGCGCCGCGGGAAGCGCGCCATGCTCGAAAGACGAGGGCCGATCAGGGCGTGAGACGCTTGCGGCCCTTGGCGCGGCGGCGCGAAAGGACCAGCCGACCGCCCTTGGTCTTCATGCGGGCCCGGAACCCGTGCGTGCGCTTGCGGCGCAGGCTGTGTGGTTGATAAGTGCGTTTCATTGTTCCGGTGCCCCACTCGAAAGGGCGGCGAGTTTATCTGCTCGGAACAGCGACTTCAACCTCATTCGGGCTGTGGATAACTGCGCGCCGCAGGGATAGACTGCTGAAAAACCCGCTTCGCAATCAAGACTGCCGTGATCAGCGCCGAAAACTTCTGGGCTCAGTGTATCCGTCGGCTCGAGAGCCGCCTGACCGATCAGGACATCAACACTTGGATTCGGCCGCTGCAGCCTCGCATGTCGGGTCGTCGGCTGTTGCTGCTCGCGCCCAATCGCGTCGTGATGGAAAAAGTGCGCGCTGGCTGGCTTCCGGAGATTCAGCGCGCGGTCAGCCAACTCGCGGAATCAGATGTCACCGCCGAAATCGTCGTTGGCGCTGCGGCGCCGCTGGCAGCACGTGAGCCTTCGAGCACAAACCTCGGCGATGGTGCCGATCGCAGCAGCTCGACGCCGCTCTCCGCGCAGCAGACCGGCCGGCTCGATCCACGACACACCTTCGAAACGTTCATCGAAGGTCGATCGAACAAGCAGGCGCGCGCCGCCGCTCAGCACGTGGCCGATTCGCTCGCCAGTTACAACCCGCTGTTCATTTACGGCGACTCCGGGCTTGGCAAGACGCATCTGATGCACAGCATCGGAAACGCGATTCTTGCTTCGCAACCGCGCGCCCGGATCGCTTACATCGGCGCCGAGCAGTGGATGAATCAGTTCGTAGCCGCGATCCGCAACAATCGGCAGGAGAGCTTCAAGAATTACTACCGCACGGTGGATGTTCTGCTGATCGACGACATTCACTTCTTCGTCAAGAAGGAGGGAACTCAGGAAGAGTTCTTCCATACTTTCAATGCCTTGGTAGATAATCGTAAACAAATAGTTTTAACTTGCGACCGCTTCCCCAAAGAACTCGACGGCTTGGATGACCGCCTGAAGTCGCGATTTTCCTGGGGTCTGACGGTCTCGATCGAGCCGCCCGATCTTGAGACGCGCGTGGCCATTCTCCTCTCCAAGGCGGAGCTGATGGATTTCACGTTGCCGCAGGATGTCGCGTTATTCATCGGTCAGCGTGTGCGCACAAATGTGCGTGAGCTCGAAGGCGCGCTGAATACCCTCCGAGCTCGCGTGCTCTTCACACGTGAGCCGGTGACGATGGAACTGACCCGATCGACGCTCAAAGACATGCTGGCGGCCTACGAGCGCTTGATCACCATCGAAAACATCATGCGGACGGTGAGCGGCTACTACAACATCCGCGTTGCCGATCTGAGTTCCAAGCGGCGCTCCCGATCGCTCGCGCGGCCGAGACAAATCGCAATGGCGCTCGCAAAGGAACTCACTGAGCACAGCCTGCCTGAGATCGGGCGTGCCTTCGACAAGGACCATACGACTGTCCTGCACGCCTGCAAGAAGGTCCGCGAACTGCGGGAAGATGACCCGCGGATCCGCGAAGACTACGAGAATCTCCTGCGGCAATTGAGTTATTAAGGTGTGGATAAATGTCGACGCAGCGCTGCTCACCAGCTTGTCCACAGCTTTCCCGGCCCTGTACCGACATGCTCTGCACGGTCCGACATGTCGGCTTAGCTGTTGAGCGCATTGCTGAAAATCGCCTTATTCAGCAATTGGATCTCACACTACAACTACCAAAGCATAGAGTTTTATAAACAGATTTAGTAAGGGATGATCATGAAATTCGAAATCACTCGTAATGAGTTGCTCTCGAGCCTCCAAGCGGCGATCGGCGTGGTTGAGCGGCGCCAGACCTTGCCAGTGCTATCCAACTTCTTGCTCGATGCTCGAGACCAGGGACTCACGGTTACGGCGACCGATCTGGAACTGGAACTCATCTGTCGCGGGCAAGCGGACGTGAAGAGCCCAGGGCGCACGACCGTTCCCGCGCGCAAGCTCTTCGATATCTGTCGGGGCTTACCGGAGGGTGCCCGAATCACGATGGAAACATCTGGAGACCGAGTACACCTGCGTTCCGGATCGAGCCGGTACACCCTGTCGACCTTGAAGGCCGAGGATTTCCCTACGCTCGGCGAGGTCGCGAGCTCCCACACGGTCCGGCTGCAGAAGGCGGAGCTTCGGCGGCTGCTCGAGCAAACTCAGTTCGCCATGGCCCATCAAGACGTGCGCTATTACCTCAATGGGCTGTTGTTACATGTACAGCCCAAGCGGCTGCGCGTAGTGGCCACTGACGGCCATCGTCTCGCTCTCTCCGAACTAGATCGGATGACGGGGGTTAAGGACGAGATTCAGGTCATCATCCCCCGGAAGACCGTGCTTGAGTTAATGCGACTGGTGGAACCGTCTGAGGACACGGTGGAGATGCATATCAGCTCCAATCAGATGCAGATCACCGTGGACACGGTACGGCTCTCCTCCAAGCTGATCGATGGTCGTTTTCCGGATTATGAGCGGGTCATCCCGGAACACCAGAACCGGCAATTGACCGCCAATCGCGAAATCGTGCGCCAAGCGTTGACACGCTCTGCCATCCTGTCGAACGAGAAATTCCGCGGCGTGCGCTTGAAGGTCGATGGCACGAAACTCCAGTTGCAAACGCACAACCCCGAACACGAAGAGGCTGAAGAGGAACTTGAGGTGGCCTACACAGGCGCGCCGATCGAAATCGGTTTCAATGTGAATTATCTGCTGGACGCTTTGGGCGCAATGCGGGCGGAACAATTCACGTTGGAGTTGAAGGGCGCAGACAGCAGCGGGCTCATCTATGACGCCGGGGGCGGTCCCGCGAAATACGTGATCATGCCGATGAGACTTTGATCGTTCCACGTGGAACGATCGAGCGACGAGGGAGCAAAACGGGGCTCGCGACTTGCGTTCCACGTGGAACACTCGCACGGCTGATCTTGTCAGTTCCACGTGGAACGGCACCGCTCGGAAGGCTCCGCGGGTTTATAATTCCGCGGTCCACTCGACGCGAAAAATAGGCCGCACCAATGGCGGAGAATCAGCACCCGGAAGCTTCCCGCGACACTTACGATTCCAGCAGCATTACGGTCCTTAAAGGGCTGGAGGCTGTGCGTAAACGTCCTGGGATGTACATAGGCGACACTGACGACGGGACTGGACTCCACCACATGGTGTTTGAAGTGGTGGACAACTCAATCGATGAAGCCTTGGCCGGTCATTGCAGCCAAATCAATGTAGTGATCCACGGCGACAACAGCATTACCGTCACGGATAACGGCCGCGGCATCCCGGTCGATATCCACAAAGACGAAGGACGCAGCGCCGCCGAAGTGATCATGACGGTGCTCCACGCGGGGGGAAAGTTCGACCAGAACTCCTACAAGGTCTCTGGCGGGCTGCATGGCGTGGGCGTATCCGTCGTGAACGCACTATCGCAAAAGTTGCTACTCACGATTTGGCGCGATGGCATCACGCACCAGCAAGAATACCGCGACGGTAATCCAGTCGCTCCGCTCGCTAAAGTCGGGCCCGCGCAAGATAAGCGCGGTACAGAGATTCGTTTCTGGCCGAGTCCCGAGGTCTTTTCGAACATCGCGTTCCACTACGAGGTCCTCGCCAAACGACTCCGCGAGCTCTCCTTCCTGAATTCAGGCGTGCGGATTGCGCTGCGCGAAGAGACGACCGGACTCGAGGATACCTTTGAGTACAAGGGCGGGATCAAGGCGTTTGTTGAGTTTCTGAACAAGGCGAAGACGCCCATCCACGAAACTGTTTGCCACTTCGTTTCGGTGCAGGGGGGTATGACGGTCGAGGTCGCGCTTCAGTGGAACGATGGCTATCAGGAAAACGTCTACTGCTACACAAATAACATCCCGCAACGTGATGGCGGCACTCATCTTTCCGGGTTCCGCGCTGCCCTGACCCGCACCATCAACCATTACATCGAAACCGAAGGTCTGGCGAAGCGGGAAAAAGTCGAGTTAGCCGGAGAGGACGCGCGCGAAGGGCTGACCGCCATCCTGTCGGTGAAGCTGCCGGACCCGAAGTTTTCTTCGCAGACCAAGGACAAGCTGGTTTCATCGGAAGTGCAGCCCGTCGTCGCCGCGGCTACAAACGAGTTCCTCGAACAGTTCCTGCTCGAAAATCCACGCGAGGCCAAGGTGATCGCCGGCAAGATCGTCGACGCCGCCCGTGCACGCGAAGCCGCACGTAAGGCGCGCGAGATGACCCGCCGAAAGGGCGCCCTCGACATCGCGGGACTACCTGGGAAGTTGGCCGATTGCCAAGAGCGGGATCCAGCCAAGTCGGAGTTGTTCCTGGTCGAGGGCGATTCAGCCGGCGGCAGCGCAAAGCAGGGTCGCGACCGACATTTCCAGGCCGTACTGCCGCTGAAGGGCAAGATCCTCAACGTCGAGAAGGCGCGGCTGGAAAAAATGCTGTCTTCCGCGGAGGTCGGGACGCTGATCACAGCGCTCGGCTGCGGAATCGGAGCCGACGAATTCCGCCCCGAGAAACTACGCTACCACCGCATCATCATCATGACCGACGCTGACGTTGACGGCGCCCACATCCGCACGCTTCTGCTCACATTCTTTTACCGGCACATGTACGCCTTAATCGAAGGCGGTCACATCTACATCGCCCAGCCGCCGCTGTACAAGGTGAAGGCCGGGAAGGCCGAGACCTATGTCAAGGACGAGCAGGAATTGACGCGGTGGCTCGTCGACACGGCCCTCGACAGCTCTGAACTGATCACGGCATCCGGTGCCGCCGCGACGCCGCCCGCTCAGCTTGCTGCACTGGTCCGCGAATATGCGGCACTCAACGTGATTGTCGATCGATTGAGCCGGCGTCACGACGGCCAGATTCTCGCTGCGCTGCGCGAACACTTGCCCGTTTCCCCATCGCCAGCGGCGGCTGCGGATTGGGTGAAAGGATTCCTGAAGGACCTCGACGGCCGAAGCGACGCTCGAACGCCGAGCACCGCGACCCTCGATGCCGCCGGCGGCCGGATGTCGTTGACGGTGACCCGAGAGGTCCATGGGACGCCCCAGATTTCCCTGTTCGGACCGGAGTTCTTTGCAGGCGCGGACTACGCGCGGCTGTGCGCATTCCGCGAGCAGACCAAGGACTTCCTGCGCAGCGGTGCTGAAGTGCGTCGCGGCGGACGCGCATTCCCGGTGAGCCGCTTCGCAGATGTCTTCGAGCAATTGATGGGCGACACCAAGCGCGGCATGTCGATCCAGCGTTACAAAGGCCTGGGCGAGATGAATCCAGAACAGCTGCACGAGACGACGCTGGATCCGTCGAACCGCCGGCTGGTTCAGGTGCGGGTCGAAGACGCGATCGCCGCGGATCAGATGTTCACGACGTTGATGGGCGAGCAGGTCGAGCCGCGGCGCGAGTTCATCGAGCGCCACGCATTAATGGCTGGAAATATCGACGCTTAGCTATTGATTTCAAGAAGAATCAGCAGCGTCAGCCAGACGTTGCAGCGCTCCGAGCGCGCGCTCAATTTCCGCATCCGAATCGCCGAGCGCCGTCGCGTGCCCGACTTTGCGCTGCGGCTTCGGCGATTTGCCGTAGAGATGCGGGTGGACCCGCGGTAGCGCAGCGATGGACGCAAGATCCGGTGCCGCGCCGATGAAATTCACCATCGCGCACGGCCCGCGCAGCTGCGTTCGACCGAGCGGCAGACCCGCAATTGCACGAAGATGGTTTTCGAACTGGCTGCACTCCGCGCCCTCGATCGTCCAATGCCCCGAATTGTGTACGCGCGGCGCGATCTCGTTCGCCAGCAGTTCGCCGTGGCATGAGAAAAATTCGAAGGCGAGCACGCCGACGTAATCGAATGCGCGCAGCACCCGGCCTGCGTAGTCCTCGGCCCGGTTTTGCTGCGCGTCGTTCATGCGTGGCCGCGCGGTCCGCAGGATGCCATCTCGATGCACGTTCTCGATCACCGGATAGAACGCTTGCTCGCCGGTGTGCGACCGTGCCGCAATGATCGACAGCTCGCGATCGAAATGAACGAACGATTCCAGAATCAGCGGTTGATGACCTAAGCGCGCCCAGGCCGGGTCCACGTCGGCGCCCGAGCGAAGGACGGCCTGGCCTTTGCCGTCGTAGCCCATGCGTCGCGTCTTCAGCACCGCCGGCAGGCCGAGGTCCGCAACGGCGGCGACCAATGCGTCGCGCGAATCGATGGCGCGGTACTTGGGCGTCGGGATGCCAAGACGCGTGAACAGGGTTTTCTCGGAGAGACGATCCTGACCACCGACCAGCGCCGCGACCGGCGGAAACAGGGGGCGGCGTGCCGCGACGAACGCGGCGGCTTGCGACGGCACGTTCTCGAACTCGTAGGTCACGAGCTCACAACCCGCGCAGAGTCGCTCGAGCATTTGCTCGTCTGCGTAGTCGCCGCACAAATGGTCGCCGAGCGCTGCAGCGCAGGCCTCGCGCGCCGGATCGAGGAACACGAAATCAAAACCGAGGGGATACCCGGCCAAGGCCAGCATCCGTCCGAGCTGTCCGGCCCCGAGGACTCCGATCTTCACGGCAGGGTCGCGTTTGCGAGCACTGCTTCGGTCTGTTCCGCGCGGAAGCGCGCGAGCCGCTGGGCCAGCGCTTGGTCGTTCAACGACAGGATCGACGCCGCCAGCAGCGCCGCGTTGATCGCTCCCGCCTTGCCGATCGCGAGCGTACCGACAGGGACGCCTGCGGGCATCTGGACGATCGACAGCAAGGAGTCGACGCCGGCAAGGGCTTGCGACTGGACGGGCACGCCGAGTACGGGCAGCGCGGTCTTGGAAGCGGCCATGCCGGGAAGATGCGCCGCGCCGCCAGCGCCGGCGATCAGGATCTTGAGGCCGCGATCAGCCGCGCCAGCGGCGTACTCGAAGAGGCGGTCGGGCGTACGATGCGCGGAGACCACCTGCGCTTCGTAGGTGATCCCGAGCTGATCGAGCGTCTGGGCAGCATGGCTCAGCGTCTCCCAATCCGAGCGGGAGCCCATGATGACGCCAACGAGAGGTGCGCTTTTCGCCACGATTCCTGGAGCCCCGGGGCGGTCCCGGTGAGCGGAAAGCGGCGAATTATGTCATCGCCCGGGTTCCACCGCATCCGCAGCGGGTAACATGCCGCATGGCTCATGATCACAGCGCGCATGCGGATTCCCACGCGCACGACCATCTGCACGAAGCGCACGATCACTCCACGCACGCGCATTCCCACCAAGGGCACGATCACGGATTGCCGCGCTCTGCCCGCGCCCTGACGTGGGCACTCGCCATCACCGGCGGGTTCCTGATCATCGAGGCGATCGGCGGCTGGTACGCGCATTCGCTGGCGCTCCTCGCCGACGCGGGCCATATGTTGACCGATGTCCTCTCGCTCGCGCTTGCGCTCGCGGCGATGCGAGCCAGCGGCTGGTCCGCCGACGCGCGCCGGACCTACGGCTATCACCGTTACCAAGTCCTCGCCGCTTTCGTGAACGGACTGCTCCTGCTGGCGATCTCCGGAGGAATCCTGCTCGAGGCTGCGATGCGCCTGATGCAGCCCGAGGAGGTTGCCGGCGGCGTCATGCTCGGAATCGCCGCGATCGGGCTGGTGGTCAATCTCCTGGCGTTCGCCTTCCTCCACGGCTCGCACGAGAACATCAACATGCGCGCCGCCATTGCGCACGTCATTGGTGATCTGCTGGGATCCGTCGCCGCGCTCGTTGCCGGTGTCGTGATCCTGACGACCGGCTGGAGCACCGCAGACCCGCTCCTTTCCGCGCTGGCCGCGCTCTTGTTGCTCCGCATGGGATTCCAGCTGACGCGGCAAGCCGGGCATGTGCTGCTCGAAGGCTCGCCGGAACATCTCGATTTGTCTGGCCTGGAATCGGAACTGATCGCCGCGGTGCCGGGTTTGGCGAGCGTTCACCACGTTCACGCGTGGTCGATCGCACCAGAGCAACCCGTGATGACGCTGCATGCGGTGGTACGCGAAGCAATCAGCGGCGACGATGTGATCGCCGCGATCTCAGCGTTCCTGAAATCCCGCCACGGCGTGACCCACGTGACAGTGCAGGTGGAGCGCGTCGGCTGCGACGAGCCCTGCCGCTGAGCCGGACGGACGCCGCGCTATGCGGCGCTCTGCGACACCACCTGAACCACGTCGCCATCGTGAAGCGATTCGGCGCCGCGCACAATCACCGCATCCTCCGCGGTGATCGCTCCGTCGACTTCGACCCATTGTCCCTGTGCGATGCCCGTCTTCACCGGCACGCGACGCGCATGATGATCGGCGTCGACCTTGTAGACCGAAAGCCCGTCGGCACGAATGACCACCGCGTCGCGCGGTACCGCGAGCGCCTGCTGCGGTGCTTGAAGCGGGAGCTCGACCTGCACGCTGGCGCCGGCAGCCAGCGGAGGATCGGTGCGCGGCGCATCGATCAATGCCTCGAACGATTGCGAGCGCGCGTCGCCGACCGGAACGATCTGGCGGATCTTCGCCGCCGCGACGCCGCTGTCGGATTGCACTTCGACGGTATCGCCGGCGGCGATAGCACGCACGTGGCGCAGCGGGAGGAAAAGGCGCACTTCCAGATGATCCGGATCCGCGACGCGAGCGACGACGTCGCCGCGCGCGACCTCTTCACCTTCGCGCTTGAGGCGATCGGAAACCACCCCTTGGAACGGCGCGCGCAACTCGGTCCTGCTGACGCGCTCTTCGGTCTGCCGGAGCGTCGCGCGCGCAACTTCGAGGTCCGCTTTCGCCAGGTCGCGCGAATCCTCGGCCTGATTCAGCTGCACCTTGCTCACCGCGTCGCCGGCAGCCGTGAGTCGTTCGAGTTCGCGCTGAGCGGCCTTGAGCGCGAGCTCGCCGCGCGTCACGCGCGCCGCCTGCTCCGCGCGCTGCAGGCGAAGCTCGTCGAGATCCATCTTCGCAACGACGTCACCCTTCGACACGCGCGTGCCCGGCTCGGCGACCCATGCCAGCCTGCCCGCGACGCCCGCCGACAGATCGGCGCCCGCGCGCGACCTGATCTGGCCTGTCGCGACGACGCTGGGCGTGAGGCTCTTGAGCTGTGCTTTGGCGATCTGCACCGCCGCCGCGTGGTCTTCAGCAAATGCGAGCGACGGCAGCAGGAGCGTCGCAATCGCGATGGAGCGGAGATTCATGAGCGACCTCATTTGGCAGCAACGGCGGGCGAATCGATCTGCGCGGCGGGCACTCGCGCGACGTGACGGGCTTCCCCGAGCCGCAGCAGGCTCGGCATCAGGAACCAGGTGAACAACGTGCCGACGATCATGCCGCCGGAGACGACGGCGGCGAGCCCGCGATAAACCTCGGCGCCCACGCCCGGCATGAAGATCAGCGGGGCCATGCCGAGCACGGCCGTGAGCGTCGACAGCACGATCGGACGAGCGCGCGTCTCGAGCGACTGACGAACCGCGTCGCGCCGCGACAGTCCCGCGTGCTCGCGAGCGCGCGTCTGGTCGACCAGCAGGATTGCGGCGTTGACGACGAGCCCGAGCAGGATGATGAAGCCGATCATGGTCAGCAGGTCCAGCGCCTGGAATCCGAATAGCCCGCACACGCGCAACGCGGCGATGCCGCCAGCCATCGACACCGGCATCACCAGCATCACCAGGAACGAGTCCCACACCGAGCGGAACAACGCCGACATGAGAGCGAAGAGGATCAAGAGCGCGAGCGCGAAGTTCGCCGCCATGCCGCTCAACGCCTCCTGCAGCTGGTTCGCCGAGCCGGCATAGGTCAGCTGCGCGTTGGCTGGCAGCACGGCGCGCACCTTGGGCTCGACCTTGTCGCGGATCGTCGCGATCGCCTCGTCGAGACTCATCGTCTCCGGCGGCTCGAAGCCAACCGTCACTGTGCGCTTGCCGTTGATGCGCGCGAGCTCGCTCGGACCCACCGTGGTCTTGATCGTCGCGAGCTCGCCGACGGTCTGCACGCCGGCATTCGGCGTGATCAGCGGCAGCTCGGCGAGCTGCTCGGGCGTCGCCCACTTCTCGCCTTTCAGGATGATGTCCAAGCGCTCGTTGCCGTCGAAGTACCAGCCGGTCCACAGGCCACCGGTGAGCGCGCGCAGATCATTGCCGACGGCGCTGCGATCGAGTCCCGCCCGCGTGATGCGCCACTCGTCAGGCTTCAGCTGCAGCTCGGGGTTGGCGAACTCGAGCTGCGGGTACGGCTGCGGGAACGTCTCCGGAATGACCTTCGGGATTTCGGCCATGGCAACGCGCGCTGCGGCCATCAGGCCATCGAGCTCGGGACCTTGCAGCCACAGGCGGATCTCGCGCGAGTTGTTGCCGTCGACCGAAAGCAGTGAGCCGCGCTGCGCGAACGCTTGCACATCGGGAAGATCCGCGAGGATCTTTTCGCGCAGCAGCTTCACGACGTCGAGCGTCCTGCGAGGATCCTTCGCGTAGGCGACCACCAGTCCCTGATTGCCGTTGATCCACGCCGAGAAGTTGTAGTACTTGATCGCTGGCTCGGCCTTGCCTTCGAGGTATGGCTTCATGCGCTCGATGACCACCGGCGCCATCTCGCTCCGCGCGGTTTCGATGTTCCCGCCCTGCGGCAGGCGGAACGAGCCGAACACGTTGTCGGTTGGCGCGACCGGCAGATAGTCCACCTTGGGCGCAAGCACGCGGATGAAGATCAGCGACCCGGCGACGAGGCTGCCGATCCAGAGAAGCCGCGCGGTCGGCGAATGTGTTGCACGCATCGCAACGGCCGCCAGCCACGTCCACCAGTGCTGATGTTCGTCAGCCGGAACCCCGCGCTGCAGAGCCCAGCGATTGGCCGCCGGGATCACCGTCATTGCTACTAAAAGCGAAGCAGCGTGCGAGACGGCCATCGTGATCGCGAGATCGCGGAACAGCTGGCCCTCGAGGCCTTGCATGAACAGCACCGGCAGGAAGATCGCGACACTCGTGAGCATCGACGCGAACAGCGCCGGGATCACTTCCTGTGCGCCGTCGACGGTAGCTTCCCACGCGCTTTTCCCCTCCTGCAGATAGCGAATGATGTTGCCTTGGACGATCAGCGCCGCGTCGGTGACGATGCCGGTGGAGAACGCGAGGCCGGCGAGCGAGATCACGTTGAGCGATCGATCGAGAACGTGCAGCGTGATCACCGCGAAGAACAGCGAGATCGGGATCGACAGGCCGATTACGGCGAGCGGTCGCGGACCGCGCAGGAAGTACCAGAGGCCGCCGACCGCGAGCAGGATGCCGATGATCAGGCTTTCCTGGACGAAGCCGATCGCGCGCTCGACGTAAACGCTCGCGTCCCAGGACAGATCCATCACCAGCTTTTCCTTGGCGAGCGGCCCTTCGTTCAGCTCGCGGATCGCTTCCTTGATGCCGCTGATCATCTCCACCGTGTTGGAGTCGGACGTGCGGTTGACGGTGATGAAGTAACCGGGCACGCCGTTGCGGAACGTGAAGGCCTGCGCGTCCTGATAGTCGATGCGCACGTCGGCGACTTCGCGGAGGTACTGGGGACGATCGCCGACCCAGCCGACGATCAGGTTGCCGAGCTCCTCGATCGGCTCGCGACCCGTGAAGCGCACGGTGAACTGCCGGCGGCCCATGCTGACGAATCCCGCGGACGCGTCGCGCGCGCCGGCAACGGTTTGCGCGATGCGATCGGGCGACAAGCCGAGCGCGGCGAGACGATGCGGATCGAAGGCGATGCGTACTTCGCGCGGCCGCCCGCCTTCGAGGTTGACGCGAGAGACGCCGGGCACGCGCGCGATCCGGGGCTCGACCACCTCTTCCATCAGCTTCTGGTAAGTCGCTGCGGGATCGGTCACCGGATTGCCCGGCAGCGGCCGCACCAGCATCGAAGCCGCGGTGTTGCCCTGCCAGTTGTCGCCGGCAAACACCTGCGGCTGGTCGGCATCCTGCGGCAGCGGTGGCAGCGTGTTCAGCCGCGATACCACGTCGAGCATCACGCGCGTCATGTCGGTGCCGACCTGGAAGATCAGGTTGACGCCGCCGAATCCGTGCGACGAATTGCTGCGCATCTCGGTCAAGCCGGGCAAGCCGCGCATCGCCTTCTCGATCGGCGTGATCAGCGCTTCCTCGACTTCGGCGGGCGCCGCTTCGCGCCAGCCGACGTTGATGAACAGCTGCGGCTGCCGCGTGTCCGGGAGCAGCTGGATCGGCAGCTTGTACAGCGACAAGCCGCCGAACAGCAGGACGATGAGCGCGGCCGCGGCGATGGCAGCTGGATTGGACAGCGAGAACTGGGTCAGTCGCATCTCGGAACTCCCGCGCGCTTGGCTTGGATGCAGCGCCCTTCCCTGAGGTTTAAACTGCGCGCCCTGTGTTCCACCGCCCCGAACAAACCACGCTCACGCGCGACGTCATCGGCACGCTGATCCCGCAAGGCACCAAGGTCGAGCTGCCGGAGGGCGCCCAGGCGCTGATCACCCAGGCGCTGGGCGGCAGCTTCACCGTGCAGGTCGAAGGGCATCTCTTCCGCCTCGAAGGGAAGGATGGCGATGCGATCGGAAAGGTCGCGTCCGAGCTGCCGAAGGTCCCGGACAACCCCAGCGACGCCGATCTTGAGAAGGCGGTCTGGGAACAGCTAAAAACCTGCTACGACCCGGAAATCCCCATCAACATCGTCGAACTGGGGCTCATCTACGAATGCAAGGTCGAGGCGATCGCGGATGGCAATCGCAAGGCCTCGATCAAGATGACCCTGACCGCGCCCGGCTGCGGCATGGGCGACATCCTGGTGAACGACGTCCGGGAAAAGGTGCTGCAGGTGCCCAAGATCACGGAGGCCGACGTGCAGCTCGTGTTCGATCCGCCGTGGACGCGCGAGATGATGTCCGAGGAAGCCAAGCTGCAGACGGGAATGCTCTGACATGACGAACACCGTGACCCGCGGCGTCCGCATCCTGGTGCAGCCGGAATACGTGCCGCACCAGTCGAGCCCGTCGAAAAGCCAGTACCTGTTCGCGTACCACATCACCATCCGCAACGAAGGGACGCAGACCGTCCAGCTGATCTCACGTCACTGGATCATCACCAACGGTGAGGGGCACGTCGAAGAAGTGCGCGGACCGGGCGTCGTCGGTCAGCAGCCGACGCTGAAGCCCGGTGAGGAATTCCAGTACACCAGCGCCTGTCCGCTGAACACGCCGGTCGGCACCATGCACGGCAGCTTCCAGATGGTCCCGGAAGGGGGCGAGATGTTCGACGCGAAGATCGAGCCGTTCCGGCTCGCGCGGCCCGGAATCCTCAACTGACCGAAGGTCATCCCCGCGAAGGCGGGGATCCAGTTTTCATTTCTGACAGCTCGGGCAATAGAAGCTCGAGCGATTGCCGATCACGATGCGCTTGATTGGCGTCTTGCACACGCGACACGGCTGCCCTTCCCGATCGTAGACGCGCAGCCGCTGCGCAAAATCGCCCGGATCGCCGAGCACGCTCGCGAAGTCGCGCAGCGTCGTGCCGCCCTTGCCGATCGCGTCGTTGAGCACGTCGCGGATTTTTTTCACGAGTCGATCGTATTCCGCACGCGTGACTTTGCCCGCGAGCCGCTGCGGACGGATGCCGGCGCGGAATAGCGCTTCCGTCGCATAGATGTTGCCGACGCCGACGACGACCTGGCCGTCCATGATGAAAGCCTTCACCGGCGCAGTGCGCCCGCGCGACAGCGCGTACAGATATCCGCCGGAGAACTCGTCGCCGAGCGGCTCGGGTCCCATGTCCTTCACGAGCGCGTGCTCGACTTGCTTCGCAGGCCACGGCAGCACGGCGCCGAAGCGGCGCGCGTCGTTGAAGCGCAGCGTGAGGCCGTTGTCGAGGACGAAGTCGACGTGATCGTGCTTGCGCAGCTCGGTCGGCTTATCGAGCACGAGCAAGCGGCCGGTCATGCCGAGATGGATCAGGATGCGATCGCCCTGATCGAGCGTGACGATCAGATATTTGCCGCGCCGCTGCACGTCCTCGATGCGACGTCCCTGCGCATAGCGCGGGAAGTCCTTCGGGATTGGCCAGCGCATGCGCGTCTCGCGCACGACGACGTCGACGATGCGACGTCCCTTCACCAGCGGCAGGATGCCGCGCCGGACCGTCTCGACCTCGGGCAGCTCCGGCACGGCGCGCCGACTACTTCTGCTCGGGCGTGGCGGGGGGCGGTGTCGGCGGCGAGGGCGTCGGCGGGAGCTTCAAGATCTCGTCGGACAACGCTTTCGAGAGATTGAATTTGACGCCGATGTCGGGCCGATCGATCTGCAGCTGCGGCTCGCGCGCAACGACGAGCAGCTTCATCACGCCGTCTTTCAGCGTGATCGTCACCAGCTCGCCCTTGGCGGCTTTGCCCCCGCTCGTGTCGAGCGCATTCCACAGCGAGCGCGCGTTCTTCCACCCGTCGACGAATTTCTGGATCTGATCTGCGCTCGCCTTGGCGTCCGGCGGCGCGAGCGTCCATTTGCCGTCAGCGCTCTTCTCGACGGTGAGCCCGGGCACTTCGATCTTCTGAATGTCGGCGTTCTCGGGCAGCAGCGACTTCGATACGAGATCCGCGTAGTCCTTGTCGAGCGCCGCGCTCGGCGGATCGTCGGTGAGCGCGATGACGTCGCCGTTGCGGATGTAGCGCTGGAACTGGATCGGCTCCATGCCGCCGATCGCGAGCTTCAGGGTGTTCAGCGTCACCGTGTATTCGGGCGGATCGAGGCCAAGATCCGCGAGCTTCACCGCGGCGGGCGCGATCGTCTTCTTCTGCTCGAGCGTCGCGAGATTGAGGATGCCGCTGATCTCGAACTTGTCGGCGATCGCCTGCACCGGCTGCGTCAGTTTCCAGCCGCCATCGCTCTGCTTCTCGAGCTTGATCGCCGGCGCGTCCGGATGCTCGATCAGCACCGTATTGATCGTCTCCGGCGTCAGCGTCGTCAGCGGCGGCTTCTTCTCCTCCTTCTTCTGCGAGAAGAAAATGCCCGCTCCGAGCGCGACCAGCACGATCGCGAGGGCAATGTTGAGCCGCTGGCGCTGCATCAGCGTCTCCGGCGATACGCCCAGCGGCCGACGCCGGCGCCGAGCAGCCCGATCGGCAGCAGGAACACGAAGCCTGCGCCGATCAGGATGCTCGCCCATGGTGGCAGGAAGAGCTGAGTGTCAGGCGCCTTTGGCACTTCGATGTTGAGCTGCGCGTCGCGCGACGACAGCCACTGCGCGATGTTGATGCCGAGCGCGCTGTTGCCGAGCTGACCGTAATACGCGTTGGAGAGGAAATCGCTGTCGCCGATGACGGCCGCGCGCTGTTGCTTGGGCGTGTCGTCTTTCTTCTCCGGCGCGGGTGTCTTCTCATCCGGTTTCTTGTTGTCGGCGACCTTCGCATCCTGCGCCTTGACGACGCGCGTCAGCGTGACGCCGATGGTGAGCGGGCCCTTGGTGTCGCCCTTGTCCTCGTCGAGCGCGATGTCGCCGTTGAGATCGCCGGTCTCGAGCCAGGCTTGATCGGAGGTCATCAGCATCGGCTCCGCGCTCCAGCCGTTCGCGGCCTTGGTCTTCACGCCGCGCACGAGCGGGAACAGCGCGTTCTCGGTGAAGTCGCGCGTGATCGGATTGGGCGGATACTGCGTCGTCACGAAAACGAACGGCGGCAATCCGAGCGCGGCGGAGTCGAGCAGGATGCCGCTGCCCTTCAGCCACTCGACGCCGAGCTGCTCGGCGATCCTGGGCGCGCCGGGATCGCGCTCCGGATCGGCGAGCCAGAGCACGCTGCCACCCTTGTCGAGGTAATCGAGGACGAGCTTCTGCTCGCCGTCGAGCAGCGCCTTGCCCGGCGCAGCGATCACCAGCACCGACGCGTTGTCCGGCACGCGCGGATCGGTCGCGAGGTTCAGCGCGCGGACCTTGATGCCCTTGTCGCGCAGATCCTGCGCGAACTGCGAATAGCCGTCGCGCTCCTTCTCGGTGATCGAGCGCTCGCCGTGGCCTTCGAGGAACACCACCCAGCGCTCGCCGCCGCTCGACAGCCGCTGCAGCGCGGTGGTGATGGTCTGCTCGGAGAGCGCGTGGAGATTCTCGCGACGGCCCTGATATTCGATGACGACTTCGCCGCTCGCCGAGACGTTGTACTCCTTGACCTTCTGCGGCTGCGTCGACGGGTCGATGAACTCGAGCGACACGTCGCTCTTGAACCTCTCGTAGCGCTCGATGCGGCTCTCGACTTCGCGGCGGATGTCGGCGGTTGGATAGACGAACGCGATGAACTTGATCGGATCCGGCATCGACGTCAGCAGCTTGCGGCTCGCATCGGTGAGCGTGTTGCGGTTGCCGGCGGTCCAGTCGGCTTCGACCTTGAAGCGCGTCGACAGCCAGCCGAGCGAGACGAGGATCGCGAGGAACAGCAGCGCGGACGTGATCTGCTGGACGCGCGTTTGATTCTTGTTGTCCATGGATCAGCTGCGCTCCATGTCGAGGCGTTGCACGGTCGCCCACAGGAAGAGCGCGGTGAACAGGATGTAGTAGACGACGTCGGCGGTATCGAAGATGCCGCGGCGCAGGCTCTCGTAGTGCGAGATCAGCGACAGGTAATTGAAGATCTCCGCGAACTTGTTCTCCTGATAGCCGAGGATCTGGATCAGCCACACGAGCAGCAGCAATCCGAATCCGCCGACCGCCGCGATGGTTGCTTCGCGCGTCAGCGACGACACGAACAAGCCCGCCGCGCCGAACGCGAACATCATGAGGAGCAAGCCGAGCAGACCCGCGGCGATGCGGCCGAGATCGAGCGACGTCGCCGGTAAGAGCGACAGCGGCATCAGCGCGAGCAGTGCGAGCAACGCGAGCATGAAGCCGACGAGCCCCAGGAACTTGCCGAGCACGATCTGCGTGAGCGACACCGGCGCAGAGAACAACAGGTCGATGCTGCCCGACTTCCGCTCCTCTGCGAAGAGGCGCATCGTCATCAGCGGCATGACCAGCAGGAGCACGATCGTCGCGAAGCCGAACAGTCCGGCCCCGACGTAATCCGACACGCCGGTGTACTGATCGAGCATGTCCGGATTGTTCGCGTAGTCGACGAGCGAGAGCACGAAGACGAGCCCGAGGATCAGCTGCGAAACCGCGAGCACCGTCCAGGCGAGCGGCGAGACGAAGATGCGGCGCAGCTCATGCAGGGCAATGGTGAAGACGCTTTTCATCAGGCCGCCTCCTTCAGCGACGTGAGCTCAACGAAGATCTCCTCGAGCGTCTTCAATTCGGCGCGCAGCTCGGTGAGTCCCCAGCCGTTGCGCACCGAGATCTCGGCGATCGCTTCGCGCGGATCGCTGCCTTCTTGCACCCGTAGGCGGAAGCGTCCCTCGCCGATCGTCTCGACGCCGGTCACGTTCTTCAGCGCGACGAGCTGACCCGACTCCGGGGGCTTGCGGAATGCCACGAGAACGGTGTCGAAGCTCTTCGCATTCGCGGCTTCCATCGGCTGGTCGTAAACGACGCGGCCGGCGTTGATGATCATCACGCGCGAGCACACCGCCTGGATCTCCGGAAGGATGTGCGACGACAGGATCACGCTGTGCGACTTTCCGAGCTCGGTGATGAGCGCGCGGATCTCGCGGATCTGGATCGGGTCGAGACCGACGGTCGGCTCGTCGAGGATGATCACCGGTGGGCGATGGATGATCGCTTGCGCGAGTCCGACGCGCTGCTGGTAGCCCTTCGACAGATTGCCGATGTTGCGGCGCGCGACGTTGTCGAGGCCGCACGCCGCCTTCGCGCGAGCGACCGCGTTGGTCCGCTCGGCCGGAGCGACGTCGTGCAGTCCCGCGCAGTAGGCGAGGTACTCGTCGACGTTGAGCTCGGGATACAGCGGCGGCTGCTCGGGCAGATAGCCGAGGTTGCGCTTGGCCGCGAGCGGATCGTCCTTCAGGCTCGCGCCCTTGATGCTGATCTCGCCCGTGGTCGGCGCGAGACAGCCGGCGAGCATCTTCAAGCTCGTCGTCTTGCCGGCGCCGTTGGGCCCGAGCAGCCCGAGGATCTCGCCCTTGCGCAGCGTGAGATTGAGATCGGCCACCGCGAGTGTGGGCCCATATCGGCGCGACAGCTGCTGCGCCTGGATCAGGATTTCGCCTTCCATGTAGTTTTCGTCTGGTGAGCGAGGCGCGCCTCTAGACCGGGACGCTGCCCCCGAAGTTCCGAAGGGCGCGATTCTACGGAAGCGCGCCCGCCGGGGCCAAGCGCCCGTTACGTGCCGTTACTCGCGCTCGAGCGACTTGCGCATCGCCCGGAAGCGCTTGCGCTGTGCGGCGTCGAGCTTGGGATAGCTCAGCTCGAGCTCCTGCAGCGTGCGGACGATGACGTCGGCCACGCACATCCGCAGATACGGCTTGTCGTCGGCAGGGATCGCGTACCAAGGGGCCCAGGGACGCGAAGTCGCGTTCAGCGCGGCTTCATAGGCCTGCATGTACGCACCCCAGTGCTTGCGCTCCGCGACGTCGCCTTCGTTGAATTTCCAGTTCTTCTCGGGCGACTCCAGCCGCGACAGGAACCGCTGCCGCTGCTCTTCGCGCGAGACGTTGAGCCAGAACTTGATGATCACGGTGCCGTTGCGGGCCAGGTGCTTCTCGTGATCGCGGATCGATGCATAGCGCTCCTCCCACAGCTCGTCGAGATCGTCCGGCAGCTCGGGCAGCTTTTCGCTCTCGAGATATTCCGGATGCGCGCGCACGACGAGCACTTCCTCGTAGTAGCTGCGATTGAACACGCCGATGCGGCCGCGCTCCGGCAGATTGCGCGCTGTGCGCCAGAGGAAGTCGTGATCCAGATCCTCGTGCGACGGCGCCTTGAACGAGTAGACCTGGCAGCCGGAGGGATCCACGCCGGAGAGCACCGCACGGATCGTGCTGTCCTTGCCGGCAGCGTCCATCGCCTGGAAAACGAGCAGCAGGGAATGGCGATCGTCGGCATAGAGCAGCCGCTGCAGCTCTTCGAGATCGTCGACCAGATCGCCGAGCCGCTCCTTGCAGGCCTCCTTGTCCGGTGCGCCCTTGGGCGGCGCGGTCGCGGCCTTGCGTTGCTTGAATTCGCCGTCGAACGAAACCAGGTAAGGGCTCTTCACCGCGGTCGCTTGCGGGTCCCGCTTGCCCATTACGGTCCGGGCACCACGTAGAACAGCACGGCGAAGTAGTGGAACACGCTGCCGGCGAGCACGAACAGATGCCAGATCATGTGGTGATACGGCAGCCGCTCCCACACGTAGAAGATCACGCCGATCGTGTACGCGAGCCCACCGAAGATGAGGAGCATGAGACCCCCCATCGGCATCGCATGGATCAACGGCCGCAGCGCGATGACGATGCACCAGCCCATGATCAGGTAGACCGCGAGCGACAGCTTCTCGAACTTGCCGGTATGGAACGTCTTGAACGCCGCGCCGATCAGCGCCATGCCCCACGTCGTGCCGAACAGGGACCAGCCCCACGGGCCGCGCAAAGTGACCAGCGTGAATGGCGTGTAGGTGCCGGCGATGAGCACGTAGATCATCGCGTGATCGATCGCGTGCAGGACCGGTCGCGCGGAAGCAATCGGGATTGCGTGATAGAGCGTGGACGCGGTGTACATCAGCACGAGCGAAGCGCCGAAGATCGCGCAAGAGACGATGTGCCACGCGTCACCGTAGAGCGTCGCCTGTGCCACCAGCACGACGAGCCCGACGATGCCGAGGATGATGCCGAGCCCGTGCGTGAGCGCGTGCGACAGCTCTTCGCCGACGGAGTAGATCGTGTCGCGCCCGCGCTCGAGCGTGGATTCGAGCGCGTGCAGCGTCGCGTGCTGCTCGCTCACGCCGCCTCCACGTGCAGCGTCGCGCCTTCCGCGCGCATCACGCGCACGCGCGCGCCGGTGGGCAAATCGGGACCGCTGATGCGCCATTGCGAATCGTCGACGCGCAGCTTGCCGGTGCCGTTCACGATCGGCTGCTCCAGCGTGAATTGGCGTCCCACATAGGATTCTCCGCGACGGTTGAGCACCGGCTGATCGCTCGGCAGCCGCTGCGGGCGCAGCTTGCGCCACGCGACCACCGACACGATCGACAGCGCCGCGAACAGCGCGCACTGCAGCTGCCAGCCCATGCTCGGCACGATGCCGACGATCGCTCCGACCACGAAGGCCGAGATGCCGATCCACAGGAAGATCGCGCCCGGCACCAGCGCTTCGAGCGTCAGCAGCACCAGGCCCGCGAGCCACCAGTGCCAGTAGACCAGCCCTTCGAGGAACATGTTCAACGCGCCGGCGGCTGCGGGATCTGCGGCTGCTTGGCGAGCGCGCTCTTGGCGAGCTCCGCGATGCCGCCGATCGCGCCGATCACGCCCGAGGCTTCGAGCGGCATCAGCACGAGCTTCTGGTTGCTCGCCGTGCCGATCTCCTTCAGCGCGTCGACGTATTTCTGCGCGACGAAGTAGTTGATCGCCTGCACGTCGCCTTTGGCGATCGCTTGCGACACCAGCGTCGTCGCCTTGGCTTCGGCTTCCGCCGCACGCTCGCGCGCTTCGGCGGCGCGGAACGCCGCTTCGCGCTGGCCTTCGGCTTCGAGGATGCGCGCCTGCTTCTCACCTTCGGCTTTCAGGATCGCCGACTGCCGCAGGCCTTCGGCTTCGAGGATTTGCGCGCGCTTGTCGCGCTCCGCTTTCATCTGACGGCCCATCGATTCGACCAGATCGGCGGGCGGACGGATGTCCTTGATCTCGACGCGCGTGACCTTCAAGCCCCACGGATTGGTTGCCTGATCGACGACGGACAGCAGACGACTGTTGATGTGATCGCGCTGTGAGAGGAGCTCGTCGAGATCCATCGAGCCCATCACCGTGCGCAGATTGGTCATGGTGAGCTGCATGATCGCGAACTCGAGGTTCTGCACCTCGTACGCAGCTTTCGCCGCGTCGAGCACCTGATAGAACACGACGCCGTCGACGCCGACCATCGCGTTGTCCTTGGTGATGACTTCCTGCGATGGCACGTCGAGCACCTGCTCCATCAGCGAGAGCTTGCGGCCCACGCGATAGATGTAAGGGACGATCACGTGCAGGCCGGGCTGGAAGGTCGCGACGTAGCGCCCGAAGCGCTCGACGGTGTACTCGCGGCCTTGTGGAACGACGATCACGCCTTTCCACAGCGTGACGACGGCGAAGAGGATCAGCGCAAGCGCGACGTAGCTCATGATCGGCCCCCTGGAATGGTCGATCGATTGTAAGCGAGCGCTTGTGACTAGATTTTGTCGGGAGCCTTTGCGTTTGCGGCCATGGACTTGATGCGCTCGACCATCGCGTAGAAGCCGTTGCGGCGGTTCATCGTGATGTGGTTTTCCAGCCCGAGCTTCTCGAAGGCGGAGCCGATGTCGGTCGACAGGATCTCCTCAGGCGTGCGACCGGACGTCAGGGCAAAGAGGATCGCGATCAGCCCGCGCACGATGTGGGCGTCGGAGTCGCCGCGGAATTCGAGATGCGGCGGCGTGCCGGGCTTCACGTCGCCCGTGAGCCAGACCTGGGACATGCAGCCGCGCACCTTGTTCGCTTCGCTCTTCTCCGCGGCGGGCATCGGTGGCAGCTTGCGGCCGAGCTCGATGAGATAGCGATAGCGCTCTTCCCAGTCGCCCAACAGCTCGAACGTGTCGACGAGTTCATCCAGCGTCATCGCAATATTTTAGAGGTTTATACTGCGCGCCCTCGCCCTCCTGGCCACCCCCGTGAACCGTCCCTCCGGCCGCGCGCCCGATCAGCTCCGTGAAGTGAAGATCCAGCGCGGCTTCACGCGCTACGCCGAAGGTTCCGTGCTGATCAGCTACGGCGAGACGCGCGTGCTGTGCACGGCGAGCGTGGAGGAGCGCGGGCCGGTGTGGAAGAAGGAAGGCGGCTGGATCACCGCCGAGTACGGGATGCTGCCGCGCGCGACGCACGATCGCGGGCGCCGCGAAGCCGCCGCGGGCAAGCAGTCGGGACGCACGCAGGAGATCCAGCGCTTGATCGGCCGCGCGCTGCGCGCGGTCGTCGATCTCGACGCGCTCGGCAATCACTCGATCGTGCTCGATTGCGACGTGCTGCAAGCTGACGGCGGAACCCGCACCGCGTCGATCACGGGCGGCTACGTCGCGATGTGCGACGCGCTCGATGCGATGAAAGCGCGCGGGCTCATCAAGAAGTCGCCGCTGCATGGGCAGGTCGCCGCGGTTTCGGTCGGCATCTATCAGGGCACGCCGGTGCTCGACCTCGATTACGCCGAAGACTCGCGCTGCGAGTGTGATCTCAACGTGGTGATGAACGAGGGCGGACATTTCGTCGAAGTGCAGGGCACCGCCGAAGGCCACGCGTTCCGCCGCGAAGAGCTCGACCGCATGCTCGACCTCGCGAGCTCCGGTATCAAGTCGCTGATCGTCGCGCAGTCCGAGGCGCTCAAGCTCGTCGGCTGACCGTGGATGTTGTCCTCGCCAGCCGCAATCGCGGCAAGCTCGCGGAGCTGCAGTCGCTGCTGGCGCCACTGAATTTCCAGCTGCGCCTGGCCAGCGATTTCACCGGCGAGATCCCCGAAGAAACCGGCGACACCTTCGAAGCCAACGCGCTGCTCAAGGCCGAACACGCGGCACGTGCGTCGGGATTGCCCGCGATCGCGGATGACTCCGGCATCGAAGTCGACGCGCTCGAAGGGGCGCCCGGGGTGCGCTCCGCGCGCTTCGCCGGCGATCACGCGACCGACGCGCAGAACAATCAGAAGCTCTTGCGCATGCTGGAGAACGCGCCGGACGCCGATCGCGGCGCGCAATTCGTCTGCGTGATGGCGTTCGTGCGCGGCGGCGACAAGCCGATCTTGGCGCGATCACGCTGGCGCGGCAGCATCCTGCGTGCGCCACGTGGAACCAACGGCTTCGGCTACGACCCGCTGTTCTTCGTGCCGACGCACGGCTGCGCTTCCGCCGAGTTGCCGCCGGCGGAGAAAAACCGCATCAGCCATCGCGCACAGGCCGTCGCAGCGCTGATCCAGAGACTCCGTGGTTGAGATTCCACTTTCGCTCTACGCGCACTTCCCCTGGTGCGTGCGCAAGTGCCCGTACTGCGACTTCAACTCGCATGCTCTCCGCGGCGAGATTCCCGAGGACGCCTACATCGACGCGCTGCTGCGTGATCTCGACTTCGAGTTGCGCGATGGTGAACCCCGATCGCTCCGGTCGATCTTCCTCGGCGGCGGGACTCCCAGCCTGTTCTCCGACGCTGCGATTGCGCGCTTCCTCGACGAGGCCGCGCGGCGCCTTCCATTCGCGCCGGACATCGAGATCACGCTGGAAGCCAATCCCGGCACGGCGGACGAATCGCACTTCCGCGGTTATAGACGTGCCGGCGTGAATCGCCTTTCGATCGGCGTGCAATCGCTCGATGCCGGAAAGCTCAAGGCGCTCGGCCGCATCCACGATGCGGGCGAAGCCGTGCGCGCCTATCGGATGGCGCGCGACGCCGGCTTCGAGAACATCAACCTCGATCTCATGTTCGCGCTGCCGGAGCAGTCGCCCGAGCAGGCGCGCGAAGATCTGGCCAATCTCATCGATCTGCAGCCGGAGCACGTCTCGTACTACCACCTGACGCTCGAGCCGAACACGGAATTCGCGGCGCGTCCGCCGAAGCTGCCGGACGAGGAAGCCGCCTGGTCGATGCACGAGCAAGGGCAGTCCCTCCTCGGCGATGCGGGATTTGCCCAGTACGAGGTGTCGGCATACGCCAAACCCGATCGCCGGAGCCGACACAACCTCAATTACTGGCAGTACGGCGACTACCTCGGCGTCGGTGCCGGCGCGCATGGAAAGCAGACGCGCGGCGGCGCGATCGTCCGTCGCGCGCGGCAGAAGCACCCGAAGACCTACCTCGAGTCGGCCGGGACCACGGCTGCGATCCAGGAAGACAAGGTCATCCCCGCCGAAGAGCTGCCGTTCGAGTTCGCGATGAATGCGCTACGCCTCAACGACGGTTTCGCGCTCGCCGATTTCGAGCGGCGGACAGGCCTTCTTGCATCTGCGCTCGACCGGCCGATCGCGGCCGCGAAAAGCAAGGGATTGCTGGAAGCGCGAAACGGCCGGATCCTGCCGACCCAGCTCGGGCGCGCGCATCTCAATGCCGTGCTGCGGCTCTTCCTGCCTTGAAGCTTGCCGGCCAGACCCCAAAAAGCTAGACTGCGCGCCCTTTTTCGCACGCCCGTCCGCCGCCCGGCGGCCGGTCCTCGACACCGAGTCTCGCCATGAAAGCCGAAGGTCATCCCAACTACAAGGAAGTGAAGGTCATCTGCAGCTGCGGCAACACCTTCATGACCCGTTCCACCGTCGGCAAGCCCGAGCTGCACATCGAAACCTGCTCGGCCTGCCACCCGTTCTATACGGGCAAGCAGAAGGTCGTGAACACTGGCGGCCGCGTCGACAGCTTCAAGAAGCGCTACACGGCCAAGACGCCCGCCGCGACCCCGCCCGCGCGCTAAGTCCCCAAGCCCAAATAGTTTCCGATTGGCCAGTCGGCCGCGCCTCGAGCGCGGCCTTGCTGTTTTTGGGGGCCGGGCGCAGACTTTGTTGCCCTGCAACATCGCAGGCAATCCTTCCGCGCATCCAGGCAGATGGCACTGCGCGCGTCCGATGACCGATCCCTCGATCACTTTGAAGCAGTCCGCCCTGGACTATCACGAGCTGCCGCGCCCGGGAAAACTGGCGGTCGCCGTTACCAAACCCTGCGCGAGCCCGGAAGACCTCTCGCTCGCCTACACGCCCGGCGTCGCCGAGCCGGTGCTGGCGATCCAGCAGAACCCCGATGACGCGTATCGCTACACCTCGAAGGGCAATCTGGTCGCGGTGATCTCCAACGGCACCGCCGTGCTCGGCCTCGGCAATTGCGGGGCGCTCGCCGGCAAGCCGGTGATGGAAGGCAAGGCGGTGCTGTTCAAGAAATTCGCCGACATCGACGTCTTCGACATCGAGGTCGCCGCGGAAAACCCGCGCGACTTCATCGACACGGTCGTGCGCATCGCGCCGACGTTCGGCGGGATCAATCTCGAGGATATCGCCGCGCCTGCCTGCTTCGAGATCGAGGACGAGCTCACCCGCCGTCTCGACATCCCCGTGTTTCACGACGACCAGCACGGTACCGCGATCGTGATGTGCGCGGCGCTGCTGAATGCGCTCGAGCTTCAGGGCAAGTCGATCGCCGACGCGCGCATCGTCTGCGTGGGTGCAGGCGCCGCCGGCATCGCGTCGATGCGACTCGCGCTCGATCTCGGTGCGCGCCGCGAGAACATGCTGCTGGTCGATCGCAAGGGCGTCATCCACACCGAGCGAGAGGACCTGAACGCCGAGAAGCGCGAATTCGCGCTGCCGCCGACCGAGCGCCGCACGCTCGCCGGCGCACTCGCCGGCGCGGACGTGTTCATCGGGCTTTCAGGGCCCGGCTTGCTGCGATCGGAATGGCTGTCGCTGATGGCGGAGAAGCCGATCGTGTTCGCGCTGTCGAACCCGGTGCCGGAGATCATGCCGGAGGTCGCGAAATCCGTGCGTCGCGACGCGATCATCGCGACCGGTCGCAGTGACTACCCGAACCAGGTGAACAACGTCCTGTGCTTTCCGTTCCTGTTCCGCGGCGCGCTTGACGTGCGCGCGCGGCGTATCTCGCGCGAGATGAAGATCGCGACGGTGCACGCGCTGTGCGGCCTCACGCGACTGCCGGTACCCAGAGAAGTGCTGGCGGCCTACCGCAAAGAAGCCTTAAGCTTCGGCCCGGATTACATCATTCCCAAGCCGCTCGATCCCCGCTTGCGCGATGTCGTTGCGCCGGCGGTGGCACGAGCCGCCGTGGAAAGCGGTGTCGCGCGGCTGCCGATTCCGGCGCACGACTCGTTTCGCGGCCACGGGAGCACCGATTCGACCGCGGTATCGATGGGGAGCATGCATGAGCAAGAACCTGTCCTACAGCCTGGTTAACGAAGCCAACGGCGAGAAGATCGATCTACCCGCCGTCGTCGGCACGCTCGGGCCCGCCGGGCTCGACGTCGGCAAGGTCTACGACAAGCTCGACGTCTTCACTTACGACCCGGGCTTCACCTCGACCTGCTCGTGCAAGTCGGCCATCACCTACATCGATGGCGACAAGGGCGTGCTGCTCTATCGCGGCTATCCGGTGTCGCAGCTCGCCGAGAAGTCGAGCTTCATCGAGACCTGTTACCTCGTGCTCTACGGCGAGCTGCCGACCGCTGCGCAGCTCGACACGTTCGACAACTCGATCCGCCGGCACACGATGATCAACGAATCCTTGAAGGGATTCTTCGCCGGCTTCAACTACGACGCGCACCCGATGGCGATGCTGACCGGCATCGTCGGCTCCCTGTCCGCGTTCTACCACGACACCATCAACAACAAGGATCCGCGGCATCGCGAGATCTTCGCGCATCGCATGATCGCCAAGATCCCGACCATCGCGGCGGCGGCCTACAAGAAGTATTTCGGCCAGCCGTTCGTCTATCCGCAGAACCATCTCGACTACTGCAGCAACCTGCTGCACATGATGTTCGCGGTGCCCGCCGAGCCGTATCACGTCGATCCGGTCGCGGCGAAGGCGCTCGACGTGCTGTTCATCCTGCACGCCGATCACGAGCAGAACGCGTCGACGTCGACCGTGCGACTCGCAGGCTCCACCGGCTGCAATCCGTACGCGGCCATGGCCGCGGGAATCGCCGCGCTGTGGGGGCCGGCGCACGGCGGCGCCAATGAAGCGGTGCTGCGCATGCTCGACGGCATCGGCAACGCCAAGGGCGTGCCGGCGTTCCTCGCCAAGGTCAAGGACAAGAACAGCGGCGTGCGCCTGATGGGCTTCGGCCATCGCGTCTACAAGAACTTCGATCCGCGCGCGAAGATCATCCGCGAGCAGTGCCACAAGGTGCTCAAGCACTTCGGCAAGGAGAACGATCCGCAGATGGAGCTCGCGCTCACGCTCGAGGACATCGCGCTCTCCGACGACTACTTCAAGGAGCGCAAGCTCTATCCGAACGTCGACTTCTACTCCGGCATCATCTACAAGGCGCTCGGCATCCCGGTGAACATGTTCACGCCGATGTTCGCGGTTGCCCGCACGGTCGGCTGGGCGGCGCATTGGATCGAGATGACGGCGGATCCGGGCAACCGCATCGGTCGTCCGCGCCAGGTCTACACCGGCGCGCCGGAGCGCGACTACTCCGACATCACCAAACGCAAGGGCTCGTAGGGCGCCAGCCTTTAGAGGTCCTTGAGCGCTTCGACTTCCGAAGCGGTCAGGCGACGCATCGGCGCGCCGTCGGTCGGCGAGATCGGCAGGCGACGCTCGTCGCCGATGTGGAAGGCCGCGACGTCGATGCCGATCTCTCCCGCCTCGAAGCGCACCAGCGGGATCATTTCCAGCGAGCCATCCGGGTAGCGGTACTCGCGCTCGTCCTGCCGATAGACGATGCCGCGATCGTGCAGGAACGCATCGAGGGTCTCAGGCTTGTCGAGGAAGGCGTGCAGCTGCACGCGATTGGCATCGGACACCGCGCCGCTGACCACGCCGCCGACCAGCCGCGGATCGTATTGCGCGAGCAGCTTCATGGCCTGCAACGCGGTCGTGCGGAGCTGGCGCATGCGTTCCGCGTAGTGGCGTCCACCGAAGATCCGCTGGTATTCGATCACCGCCGCTTCGATGTCGGCGTTCTTCGGCAGCGGCGTCTTCACCGACAGCCCCAGCCGATGCAGCGCCTTCTGCTTCGCCAGCCGATAGTCGGTCAGCGATTCCTCGCAGATGATCCGCGCCGCTTCCTGCGCGATGCTCGACTGCATCCGGCCTTTCACCACGGCACCTCTCGCGTCAGAAGATCTCTTCCGGCGGTGGCTGCTGCTCCTGCTCGCCGGGCGCCGGCGTCTTCCCGCTCTCCGGGATGTGATCGGCCTGCACGATCTCATCGACCGCGTTTTCGCCCGGATGTGCCAGCAATCCGGTTTCCGGGTTGATGCGCACGTTGACCAATCCCGGGGGGCGCGGCAGCCGCGTTTCCGGCACGTCCTTCAGCGCGACCTTCATGAAATCCATCCAGATCGGCACTGACACGCGCGCGCCGTACTCGCCGTGACCCAGCGACTGCGGCTGGTCGTAGCCCGCCCAGACGATCGCGACGAGCTTGGGCGTGAACCCGTTGAACCACGCGTCGGTCTCGTCGTTGGTGGTGCCGGTCTTGCCGGCGAGATCGCCGCGACCCATCGCATTCAGGTCGTGCGCGGTTCCGCGCACGGTGACGTCGTGCATCATGCTGTCGATGAGATAGATGATCCGGGCGTCGACCACGCGGGGCGCGAGTGGCGCGCCGTCGGGTCCGACGGGCGCTGGAGGAGGCGTGGGAGGATTTTCAGCGGGGGCGGTCGTGGGCGGCGCGGTTGCCGCCGATGTCGGAGGCGTTGGCGGAATGGCTGCCGGCGCCGGGCTTTCGCATTCCAGACACGCGACCGCCGGCTGGGCCTTGAACAGCTGCTCGCCCGAGGCCCGCTTGATCTCATCGATGAAATAAGGCTCGACCTGGAAACCGCCGTTGGCGAACACCGCATAGGCCTTGGCCACTTCGATCGGCGTCAGCGACGCGCTGCCCAGCGCCATGGTCAGGTCGTGCGGCAGGCGATCGCGCGGGAACCCGAACTTGGCGACGAAGTCGGTGGCGTAGCCAAGACCGATCGCCTGGAGCACGCGCACCGAAACCAGGTTGATCGAATGCACCAGCGCCTCGCGCAGCCGCATCGGACCGCGGAATGCGCGATCGTCGTTCTCCGGCCGCCAGGCCGAGCCGAGCCCCGGATCGTTGTAGACGACCGGCGCGTCGAGGAAGATCGACGCGGGCGTATAGCCAAATGCGAGCGCGGCGGAGTAGAGGAACGGCTTGAAGCCTGATCCGACGTTGCGGCGGCCCTGCAGCACGCGGTTGTAGTTGCCGGCGAAGAAATCGAAGCCACCGACCAGCGCGCGGACCGCGCCGTCGTGCGGATCGACGGCGACCAGCGCCGATTGCACCTGCGGGATCTGCGCCAGCCGCCAGCCCTTGGCGTCGCGCCAGACGCGCACGACGTCGCCGGGCTTGAGCTTGTTCTTCTCGCCGATGTTGGCCCAGGCGAGACCGTCGCCGCTGATCTCGATCACGCCAAGATCGCGCGCACGCACGCGCACGAGCTTCGGGCTCCATTCGACGACGGCCGCGGCCGGCAGCGACGACAGCGGTGGGCGATCGTCGAGCTCCGAGAACAGCTGCTCCGGCTCCTTGGCGCCCAATTCCGCGATCGCACCCTCCGACAGATGCGCCTCGGCGCCGTTCCAGCCGTGGCGCTCTTCATACGCGACGACGCCGCGGCGCACCGCCGCGTTCGCCGCAATCTGCTTCTGAGCGTCGATGGTCGTGGTGACGGTATAGCCGTCGGTGTAAGCCGCCTCGCCGTAGCGCGCGACCATGTCGGCGCGCACCATCTCGGCGACGTAGTACGCCTCGGTCTCGACGCCGGCCGCGGACGCCCGCGCGACCACGATCGGCTCGTGCAGCGCCGTGTCGTACTCGGCCTGCGTGATGTGGTCGAGCTCGCGCATGCGGCGGAGCACGTAGTTCCGGCGATCCTTCGCGCGCTGCGGGTTGGCCGCCGGGTTGTCGCGAGACGGCGCTTTCGGCAGGCCGGCGAGCGTGGCGATCTGGGCCAGCGACAGCTCATGCACGTCCTTGCCGAAATAGATCTGCGCAGCGGCGCCGACGCCGTAGGCGCGATTGCCGAGGAAGATCTTGTTGAGATAGGTCTCGAGGATCTGCTCCTTGGTCAGCTCATGCTCGATGCGCATCGCGAGCAGGATCTCGCGCAGCTTGCGCCCGTAGGTCTTCTCGCTCGACAGGAACACGTTGCGCGCGAGCTGCATGGTGATCGTGCTGCCGCCCTGGGCTTTCTCGCCGGTCGATGCGAGCTTGAGCGCTGCGCGCAGCAGGCCTTGCCAATCCACGCCCGGGTGCTCGAAGAAGCGCTCGTCCTCGGCGTCGAGGAACGCATGGATCAGCGGCTGCGGCAGCTCCGCATACTTCAGCGGGGCTCGCCGCTCGGCGCCGAACTCGCCGATCATCTTGCCGTCGCTGGTGAAGATGCGCAGCGGCACCTGCAGCTGAAGATCGCGGATCGATTGCACGTCCGGCAGCTGCGGAACGATGATCAGCCGCACCGCGAGCAGCGCGACGAGGACGAAGGCGAGGGCGGCGCCGGCCAGCACCGCGGTCACGCGCAGCCAGCGCTTGAGGGGTGAGTTGTCAGGAATGGAATCCACGTCGGGAAAACCGCGTCGGCGATGGTGTCGCGCTGCGCGCCAGAGTGAAAAACGCGCGTTGCGCTGCAGGGTTATTCGGTTATATTAGGCTTGAGTACGAGGCCACGTCACTAAAAGAAGGGGGCACGCCGTTGGCCGGGTTAAAGGAAACCTTCAATGGACTGTTTGGTGGCGACGACCCCAATCTGGTGGGCGTCGACATCAGCTCCAGTGCCGTGAAGATTCTCGAGCTGGCACGCCGAGGTGATCGCGTGAGCGTGGAGTCCTACGCTTCCGAGCCGCTGCCGCCGAACGCCGTCTCCGACAAGCAGGTCGCCGACGTCGACGCCGTGGCCGGCGCCATCTCGCGCGCGGTCGATCGCGCCAAGATCCACACCAAGCAGGTGGCGGTTGCCGTCGGCGGCGCGTCGGTGATCAGCAAGGTCATCCAGATGTCCTCGGAGATGTCGCCCGACGAGATGGACCAGCAGATCCGCGCCGACGCCGCGCAGTACGTGCCGTATCCGGTCGAGGAGGTCAGCCTCGACTTCCACGTGCTCGGGCCGACCAAGGGCGATCCCACGACGCGCGACGTGCTGCTCGCAGCCTGCCGCCGCGACCAGGTCGAAGGCCGCTGCTCGGCGATCGAAGCCGCTGGTCTCAAGCCGAAGGTCGTCGACGTCGAGATCTACGCGCTGGAGAACGCTTGCCAGTACCTGCGCTATCAGATGCCGGACCAGGGCGTGAACCGCATCGTCGCCGTGGTCGACGTCGGCGCGACCACGACCACGGTGGCGATCCTGCACAACCTGCAGCTCGTCTACACGCGCGATCAGGTGTTCGGCGGCCGTCAGCTGACCGAGGACGTGATGCGCCAGTTCGCGCTGTCGTACGACGAAGCGCTCAAGGCGCAGAAGAACGGCGGCCTGGCCGAGCCGTACGAGTCCGAACTCATTCCCCATTTCGTCGCCGACCTGTCGCAGCAGATCGACCGGTCGCTGCAGTTCTTCTTCGCCGCATCGCACTACTCGCAGGTCGATCAGATCCTGCTCGCCGGCGGCGCTGCGGCGCTGCCGCGGGTGGACCGCATGGTGCAGGAGAAGCTGCAGGTGAACACCGCGCTCGCCAAGCCGTTCGGGCAGATGTCGATTGCGGCACGCGCGCGGCCGAAAGTGCTGGCGGCGGAGGACAAATCACTGCTGGTCGCGCTCGGGCTCGCGAGCCGAGCTTTCGACTGATCGGCGCATGGTCAAGATAAATCTCCTCGACTGGCGTGAGGAGCTTCGCGAGAAGCGGCGCAAGCGTTTCTTCGCGGTGCTGATCCTTTCGGCGCTGGCCGCCGCGCTCACCGTGCTGGCGGGCGTCGGCGTCTTGAACGAGCGCGTCGATCATCAGAAGGCCCGCAATGACCTGCTGCGCCGCGAGATCGCCGAGCTCGACAAGCAGATCGTGGAGATTCAGGAGCTCGAGAAGGTCAAGGCCAACCTGCTCGCGCGCATGCGCGTGATCGAGAAGCTGCAGGCGACGCGATCGGCGATGGTGCATTTCTTCGACGAGATCGTGAACACGCTGCCGGAAGGCGTCTACCTCACCTCGCTGAAGCAGACGGGTGACGAAGTCGCGATCGACGGCGTCGCCGAGTCCAATGGCCGCATCTCGACCTACATGAAGAATCTCGAGGCGTCGCAGTGGTTCACCGACCCCAACCTGGTGGTGATCCGCACCGTCGAGCGGGATCGCCGCCGGCAGAGTGATTTCAGTCTGCGGGTGAAGAACCTGACGATTGCCAAGCTGACCGCGGCAGCCAATGAGGCCGACGCATCCGGGACAGCGACGCCGAAGGGAGGCACCAATGGCGGCGGCCGATAGCCTCAACCGCATCTGGCAGGAAGCCCAGACGCTGGACTTCCAGAACCCCGGCGCCTGGCCGCGCTGGGCGCGTGTCACCGCGTGCGTGCTCACCATGCTCGTGATCATCGGCCTCGGCGCATACCTGTTCGGCAAGCCGCTGCAGGAGGATCTGGAGCGCGAGCGCACAGTGGAGCAGGATCTGCGCAACGAGTTCGAGCGCAAGCAGCGCAAGGTGGCCGGCCTCGAGGCGTTCAAGGCGCAGCTCAAGGAAATGGAGCGCAGCTTCGGCGACATGCTGAAGCAGCTGCCGTCAAAGACCGAAGTGCCGAGCCTGCTCAATGACATCTCGCAGACGCGCGTTGCCAGCGGCCTCGAAGAAGAGCTGTTCCAGCCGCAGGGCGAGTTCGCTCGCGACTTCTACGCGGAAGTCCCCAATCAGATCGTCGTGGTTGGGCCGTACAACAACATCGGCTCGTTCGTGAGCTCCGTTGCCGCGCTGCCGCGCATCGTCACCATCGACAACGTGGACCTGAAACCGGTGGCGAACCAGAAAGGCAACCTGCGCATGGTCGCCCAGGCCAAGACCTACCGCTACCTGGACGAATCCGAGAAGCCGGCGCCTGGGCCGAAGAAATGACACGCACCCTCGCCCGCCTCCTGCCGCTGGTCTTCTTCGCGACCTTTCTCGCCGCGTGCAGCAACGACATGCAGGAGCTGGAGCAGTACATCGCCGAGGTGAAGTCCCGCAAATCCGCCGCGATCGAGCCGATCCCCCAGATCAAGCAGTTCGACGCGTTCGTCTACCTGCCCGGCGATCGGCGCGATCCCTTCATCCAGGTGGAGGCCCGCAACGATCGGCTCGCCGAGAGCGGATTGCGGCCCGACATGCGCCGGCCGCGCGAGCCGCTGGAAGAATTCCCGATGGACGCGTTGCGGATGCTCGGCATGGTGACCGCCCAGGATCATCGCTATGCTCTGATCAAGGCGCCGGACGGCGTGGTGCACCGGGTCGCCATGGGCGACCATCTGGGCCAGAACTATGGGGAGGTCGTGCGGATCACCGAATCCGAGGTCGGCCTCAAGGAAATTGTCCCGGATGGCTTTGGCGGCTGGGTTGAACGTCCCGCCAAGCTCGCCCTGCCGGATTAGAACGATATGCGAGGAGCTCGTGTCATGGTGAGGAACCCCATGTGGCGGAATGCTGCTGCGACCGTGGCAAGGTCGGGGCTCGGGCTGATCGCGGTGCTGGCGCTGATGGTCGTGGCGCCCGCGCACGCTGCCGCCGAGCGCTCGGTACAGGCGATCGATTTCACCGCGCGCGAAGGCGACGCGGTGGTGGTGACGCTCACCCTCTCCGCGCCCGTGCCGGAGCCCAAGGTCTTCACGCTCGACAAGCCCGCGCGCCTGTCGCTCGATCTGCCCAACACCTCGCTCGCGGTGACCGATCGCCTGAAGCGCGTCAACATCGGCAAGGTCCGGTCTGTCGCAGTCGCCGAAGCCGAAGGCCGCTCGCGCGTGGTCGTTTTCCTCTCCGAGCCCGTCGCGCATCAGGTGCGCGTGGTTGGCAACAAGCTGATCCTCGAGCTCGGCACGCCGACCGCGCTGGCCGCTGTGCCGCCACCCTCGCCGACTGCAGAGACCACCGCGGCGCCGCCCGCGGCGGCACGCGTCTCGGCGCTGGACTTCCGGCGTGGCGAGACGGGTCAGGCGCGGGTCATGGTCACGCTGTCCGATCCGGCGACGCAGGTCGACGTGCGCGAGGAAGCGGGCAACGTGGTGGCGACCTTCAAGAACGTCTCGGTCGACGACAAGCTGCTCAAGCGCTACGACGTGCTCGATTTCGCGACGCCCGCGAAGTTCGTCGACGTGCGCCGCACCGGCGCCGACGTACAGGTGACGGTGACGCCCGTGGGCGACTACGAGCGCGTCGCCTACCAGACTGGTGGCAGCTTCACGCTGGAGCTGGCGCCGCTCACGCCAGAGAAGGTTGCCCAGCGCAAGCGCGACGAGCCGCAGTTCACCGGCGAGCGCATCTCGCTGTCGTTCCAGAACATCGACGTGCGCGCGCTGCTGCAGATCATCGCCGACGTCGCCAACGTCAACATGGTCGTGAGCGACCAGGTGCAGGGCGAGATGGCGATGCGCCTTCAGAACGTCCCCTGGGACCAGGCGCTCGACATCATCCTGCGCTCGAAGGGTCTCGGCCAGCGTCGCGAGGGCAATGTGATCCTGGTGGCCCCGCTCCAGCAGCTCGCCGAGCGCGACAAGGCGGAGCTCGAGGCGCAGAAGCAGAATCGCGAGCTGGCGCCGCTGCGCTCGGAGATCATCCAGATCAATTACGCCAACGCGAGCGATCTGGCCACGCTGATCAAGAGCAAGGAAGCTTCGCAGCTCTCGGAGCGCGGCAGCGTCACCGTCGACGCGCGCACCAACACGCTGCTCGTGCTGGAGACCCGCGACAAGATCAACGAGATCCGCGAGCTGGTCGCGCGCCTCGACATCCCGGTCCGGCAGGTGCTGATCGAGTCGCGCATCGTGATCGCGCGCGACGACTTCACGCGTGAGCTGGGATCGCGCTTCGGCGTCACGCATCTGATGCGCTCGGGCAATTCCCTGATCGGAACGTCCGGTACCGCGGAGGGCGCAGCCGACACCGTGGGCGTGCTCGCAGGCGGCGATGGACTGCCGGACTTCCCGAACAACCTGAACTTCAGCGTGCCGGCTGCCGCCAGCGGCGCGGGCCACTTCGCGCTCGCCGTGCTGTCGTCGAACTGGCTGGTCGAGCTCGAGCTCTCGGCGCTGCAGACCGAAGGACGCGGCGAGATCATCTCGACGCCGCACGTCGTCACGGCTACTGGCAAGAAGGCACTCGTGGAGCAGGGCCAGGAAGTGCCCTTCAGCAGCTCCTCGGGCGTCGGTGGCGCGACGACGACTCAGTTCAAGAAGGCGACGCTGGCGCTCGAGGTCACGCCGTTCATCACGCCGGACGACCGGGTCCAAATGGATCTCACCGTCCGTAGCGACGCCATCGGCCAGGATGTCCCGCAGGCGACTGGAGGCACGGCAAAGGCAATCGACACTCGGCACGTCGACACGAGCTTGCTGGTCGACAACGGCGCCACTGTCGTGCTGGGCGGCGTTTATGCGGACGATTCCAATCACACGACCGACAAGATTCCTTTGCTCGGCGACATCCCGTTCATCGGCACGGTGTTCAAGCACAACGTGAAGAACGACAGCAAGCGCGAGCTCCTGATCTTCGTCACGCCGAAGATCCTCAAGGAAAGCCTGAAGACGCCCTGATACCGGCGTCGCGATGGACCTGCGGCCGCGGCGATCCCGCGGCCGCGTTCGTTATACTCCGCGCCCTACCGTGAAGTTAGGTGTGTGACTTGGCGACGCACGGCAATATCTTCATCGTGGGGCCGATGGGCGCGGGCAAGACCACGGTCGGCAAGCGGCTCGCCGATCAGCGCGGCATGACCTTCGTCGACAGCGATCACGAGATCGAAGCCCGCTGCGGCGTCGACATCTCGTACATCTTCGAGAAAGAAGGCGAGGCCGGCTTCCGCAAGCGCGAAGCCCAGATGATCGCCGAGCTCACGCAACGCACCGGCATCGTGCTGGCCACCGGCGGTGGCGCCGTGGTGACGCCCGAGAATCGGCAGGCGCTCGGCAGTCGCGGCTTCGTGGTCTACCTGCACGCGAGCGTGCAGCAACAGCTCGCGCGCACGCAGCGCTGCGAGAACCGCCCGCTGCTGCAGGCAGCGAATCGCCGCGAGGTGCTGGAGCGGTTGCTGCGCGAGCGCGATCCGCTGTATCGAGAGATCGCCGACCTCGTGCTCGAAAGCGACGGCCACAACGCCAAGTGGCTGGTGAAGGAGATCGAGCGGCATCTCGACCAGCCGGTCGGGGCGTCGTGATGCAACGGCTCGAGGTCTCGCTGGGACCCCGCAGCTATCCGATCCTGATCGGCGCCGGCGCGTTGTCCGATCCTGCCAGCTACGCCGATTTCCGCGGCCGTCTGCGCAAGATCATCTCCGACGAGAACGTCGCGCGACATTACTTGCAGCGCGTGCTCGCTGCGACCGGGCTCGGCGCATCCGACGCGCTCGTCCTCGGCAGTGGCGAGTCGCAGAAGACCTGGCAGATTGCCGGCCAGGTCCTCGACTGGCTGCTCGGCGCGAATGTCCCGCGCGACGGTGTGCTGATCGCGCTCGGGGGCGGCGTCGTCGGCGACCTCGCCGGCTTCTGCGCGTCCATCTATCAGCGCGGCATCGACTTCGTGCAGATCCCGACGACGCTGCTCGCGCAGGTCGACTCGTCGGTCGGCGGCAAGACCGGCGTGAACCATCCGCGCGGCAAGAACATGATCGGCGCGTTCCATCAGCCGCGCTGCGTGGTCGCCGACACCGACGCGCTGCGCACCCTGCCCGCGCGCGAGCTGCACGCCGGGCTCGCCGAAGTCATCAAGTACGGGATGCTCGGCGATGCCGATTTCTTCGCCTGGCTCGAGGCCAACGTCGATCGCGCGCTGAAGCTCGATGCAGAAGCGCTCGGCCAGATCGTGCGCCGCTGCTGCGAGATGAAGGCCGCGATCGTCGGCGAGGACGAGCGCGAATCGCTCAAGGGCGGGCCGCGCACGCTGCTCAACCTCGGGCACACCTTCGCGCACGCGATCGAGACGCACCTCGGCTACGAATCGTGGCTCCATGGTGAAGCGGTTGCCGTCGGCTTGTGCATGGCGGCGGACTTGTCCGCGCGGCTCGGCTGGATCAGCGCTCACGATGCCGATCGCTGCGCGAAGCTCGTCGCCCGCGCCGGCTTGCCGACCGCCCCGCCCGATTCCATCGCGCCCGCCGAATTCCGCGCGCTCATGAGCCGCGACAAGAAAGTCGCTGGCGGCAAGTTGCGCCTCGTGCTGCTGCGCGCGCTCGGCGAAGCGGTGACGACGGCGGAGTTCGACGACGTGAAACTGGGTCAGACGCTGGAGCAATCCTGCGCGCGGGCGCGCGTCGCATGAGGCTCGCGCCGTACGCGGCCGATCCGGAGCGCTCGCGCGGGCGGCGGCATGCGGAGCCGGCGCCGCACCATCGCAGCGAATATCAGCGCGATCGCGATCGCATCATCCATTCGTCCGCGTTCCGCCGCCTCGAATACAAGACGCAGGTCTTCGTCAATCACGAAGGCGATCTGTTCCGCACGCGGCTCACGCACTCGCTCGAGGTTGCGCAGATCGCGCGGTCCGTCGCGCGCACCCTGGCGCTGAACGAGGATCTCGCCGAGGCGATCTCGCTCGCGCACGATCTCGGTCATACGCCGTTCGGCCATGCCGGCCAGGACGCGCTGCACGCCTGCATGCGCGCGCACGGCGGCTTCGAGCACAACGCGCAATCGCTGCGAGTCGTCGACGAGCTCGAAGACAAGTACGCGCAGTTCCGCGGGCTCAACCTCACGTTCGAGACGCGCGAAGGCATCCTGAAGCACGCCTCGGCGCGCCGCGCGCGCGAGCTCGGGGACGTCGGCGAGCGCTTCCTGAAGCGGCGGCAGCCGGGATTGGAAGCGCAGCTCGCCAACGTCGCCGACGAGATCGCCTACAACAATCACGACATCGACGACGGCCTGCGCGCCGGGCTGTTGAGCATCGCGCAATTGAGAGCCGTTCCGCTGTTCGCGCGGCATCACGACGAGGTGCTCGCGACCTATCCGAAGCTGTCGCCCAAGCAGGAGCGTCACGAGACGATCCGTCGCATCATCGGCACGCTGGTCGCCGATCTGTGCGAGACGAGCCAGCGCAATCTCGACCGCGCCAGGCCGAAGAGCATCGACGACGTGCGCGCCGAGAAGGAGCCGCTCATCACCTACAGCGCGCGCATCCGCGAGGAGAGCCTCTCGCTCAAGAGGTTCCTGCTCGAGCACCTGTATCGCCATCATCGCGTGCATCGGATGATGACCAAGGCGCAGCGAGTGGTGACTGAGCTGTTCGACGCGCTGCTCGCCGATGTCCGGCTCTTGCCGCCGGAGTGGCAAGCGGCGCTCGGCGGCTCCCGCGACGAGCTGCATCGCGCGCGCGTCGTCGCGGACTACATCGCCGGCATGACGGATCGCTATGCAATTGACGAGCACGAACGACTCTTTGACCCTCGACGTCTCCGCTAGGCCGATCGTCGCGACGCGAGCGCGTCTCGACTCGATCGACCTGCTGCGCGGGCTGGTGATGGTGATCATGGCGCTCGATCACGTGCGCGATTTCTTCACCGACATCCCATACGACCCGCTCGATCTCACGCAGACGACCCCTGCCCTGTTCCTGACGCGCTGGATCACGCACTTCTGCGCGCCGACCTTCGTGTTCCTCGCCGGCGCCAGCGCCTATTTCGTCGGCAAGCGTCGCGATCGCGCTGCGTTGTCGCGCTTCCTGCTGACGCGCGGCGCGTGGCTCGTGCTCCTCGAGTTCACCGTGATCTATTGGGTGTGGACGTCGGACCTCACGTTCCACGACGGCTTCTTCCTGCAGGTGTTCTGGGCGATCGGCGTGTCGATGATCGCGCTGTCGCTGCTGGTGCGCCTGCCGGTCGCCGCGGTCGGCGCGTTCGGCATCGCGATGATCGTCGGCCACAATGCGTTCGACGGCGTCGCACCGCAATCTTTCGGCGCCGCGGCACCGCTGTGGCATCTGCTCCACGTACCGGGCCGCGTCGGGCCGGGGTTCTGCCTGTATCCGCTGATCCCGTGGATCGGCGTGATGGCGGCGGGTTACGCGTTCGGCACGGTCTACGATCTTCCCGCGGAACGTCGGCGTCGCGTGCTCGTGATGTTGGGCGGCGGCGCGATCGCGTTGTTCGTGCTGCTGCGCTCCGGAAACTTCTATGGCGACGCGCAGCCATGGTCGTCGCAGCGCAACGGCCTTTATTCGTTCCTGTCGTTCATCGACGTGGTGAAGTACCCGCCGTCGCTGTTGTACTTGTGCGCGACGCTCGGCCCGGGAATGCTGCTGCTCTCGGCGTTCGAGCATGCTCGTGGCGCGATCGCGCAGATCTTTGTCACCATCGGGCGCGTGCCGCTGTTCTTCTACGTGCTGCACGTCGCGCTGGCGCACTGGCTCGCGGGCATCCTGTTCTACGTACGGCTCGGCAGCACGCAGATGCTGACGAGCATTCCCAACGCACCGCCGGCCGGATGGGGATTCGAACTGCCGGGCGTCTACGGGTTCTGGCTCCTCGTCGTCGTGCTGCTCTACCCGCTCTGCCGCTGGTTCGCCGGCGTGAAGGCGCGTCGCAGCGATTGGTGGCTTTCCTACCTATGATGCAGCGATGGCCCGTCTTCCCCGCCTGACGCTGCCCGGATACCCGCACCACGTCATCCAGCGCGGTAACGATCGCCAGTCGACGTTCCGTGATCCCGCCGATTACGAGCGGATGCTCGCGCTGCTTGCCGAGTACGCCGATCGCGAGAAGGTCGCGATCCACAGCTACGTGCTGATGGGTAATCACTTCCATCTGCTGGCGACGCCGGAGACGCAATCCGGCCTGTCGCGGATGATGCAGGCGGTCGGACGTCGCTACGTGCGTTACTTCAATGACCGCTATCAGCGGACGGGCACGTTATGGGAGGGGCGCTACAAGGCGGCTCCGGTGCAGGCTGAGCGTTACTTGTTCGCCTGCATGGTCTACATCGATCTCAACCCCGTCCGCGCGGGCCTCGTCGCCAAACCCGGCGACTACCGGTGGTCGAGTCATCAGCATTACGTCGGCGCCCGAAGCGACAAGCTCGTGCGGCCGCACCCGCTGTACTGGCAGCTCGGCAACACGCCCTTCGCCCGAGAGGCCGCCTATGCAGACCTCGTCAGTCAGGGCGTGTCGCAAAAGCAGCAGTCGGCCGTCACCGACTCCGTGTGCAAGGGCTGGCTGCTCGGCGAGCCGGCATTCGTGAGCCACCTGCAAAAGCAGACCCCGCGGCGGTTGAGTCCGGGCAAGGCGGGGCGACCGTTCGCCAGAGATTCCCACAAGAACAATAAGCTGTAATCTGTCCCCGATTGACAGCTGCCCCGGTCGAGAGGCGGATTAATTGGAATCTGACCCCAATTATTTCGCTTGGCAGCGTTGTTGCGGTGCACTATTCTGCTCGTCCCGCAGTACCTTTCCGATTTTTCCGAGGCAGCTTCGATGGGACACGAACTCCAGCGCGCCCGCCAGCACGGCCTGTACGACCCTTGCCACGAGCACGATGCCTGCGGCATCGGCTTCATCGCCCACATCAAGGGCGAGAAGAGTCACTCCATCATCGAGCAGGGCCTGCAGATCCTGAAGAACCTCGCGCATCGCGGCGCCGTGGGCGCCGACAAGCTGATGGGCGATGGCGCGGGCGTGCTGATCCAGATTCCCGATCAGCTCTATCGCGAAGAGATGATGAAGCAGAACGTCGAGCTGCCGCCGGTCGGCGAGTACGGCGTCGGCATGGTGTTCCTGCCCAAGGAGAATGCCTCGCGCATCGCGTGCGAGCAGGAGATCGAGCGCGCGATCCGTGAAGAAGGGCAGCAGCTGCTCGGATGGCGCGACGTTCCGGTCGATCGCACGATGGAGATGTCGCCGACGGTGCGCCAGAAGGAGCCGGTGATCCGTCAGGTGTTCATCGGCCGCGGCGCTGACGTCGAAGTGACCGACGCGCTCGAGCGCAAGCTCTACGTGATCCGCAAGTCGTCAGGCCACGCGATCCAAGGCCTGAACCTGATGCACGGCAAGGAATTCTTCGTGCCGTCGATGTCGGCGCGCACGGTCGTCTACAAGGGCTTGCTGCTCGCGGATCAGGTCGGCGTCTATTACAAGGATCTCGCCGATCCGCGCGCCGTCTCCGCGCTCGCGCTCGTGCATCAGCGCTTCTCGACCAACACGTTCCCCGAGTGGCCGCTCGCGCATCCGTACCGGATGATCGCGCACAACGGCGAGATCAACACGGTCAAGGGCAACTTCAACTGGATGCGCGCCCGCGAAGGCGTGATGAAGTCGACCGAGCTCGGCGACGATCTGAAGAAGCTGTATCCGCTGATCTACGAAGGGCAGTCCGACACCGCGTGCTTCGACAACGCGCTCGAGCTGCTCGTGATGGCGGGCTATCCGATCCCGCTCGCGATGATGATGATGATCCCGGAGGCGTGGGAGAACCACACGCTGATGGACGAGCATCGTCGCGCGTTCTACGAATATCACGCCGCGGTCATGGAGCCGTGGGACGGTCCCGCCGCGATCGCGTTCACCGACGGCCGCTACATCGGCGGCACGCTCGATCGCAATGGCCTGCGGCCCGCGCGCTACGTCATCACCGACGACGATCTCGTGATCATGGCGTCCGAAGCCGGCGTGCTGCCGATCCCGGAAGAGCGCATCACCAAGAAGTGGCGCCTGCAGCCGGGCAAGATGTTCCTGATCGACCTCGACGCCGGCCGCATCATCAACGACGACGAGCTGAAGGACAGCTACGCGCGCGCCGAGCCGCACAAGGCGGAGATCAATCGGATCCGGCTGAAGCTCTCGGAGCTCAAGCCCGGCAAGAACGCGCCGCCGCCGTCGCCGGTGGAGAAGTCGAGCGCGTCGCTGCTCGATCGCCAGCAGGCGTTCGGCTACACGCAGGAAGACGTCAAGCTGCTGCTGACGCCGATGGCGCTGGAAGCAGAAGAGGCGATCGGCTCGATGGGCAACGACTCGCCGCTCGCAGTGATGTCGAACAAGCCGAAGACGCTCTATAACTACTTCAAGCAGCTGTTCGCGCAGGTCACCAATCCGCCGATCGATCCGATCCGCGAAGCGCTGGTGATGTCGCTGGTGTCCTTCATCGGACCGCGCCCGAATCTGCTCAACGTGAACAACTTGAATCCGCAGATGCGGCTCGAGGTGTCACAGCCCGTGCTCGACCACGCCGACATGGCGAAGCTGCGCGACATCCACGCCTATACGCGCGGCAAGTTCCGCTCGTTCGAGATCAACATCTGCTATCCGGTCGCGTGGGGCAAGGAAGGCATCGAAGCGCGACTCGCCTCGCTGTGCGCGAAGGCCGTCGACGCGGTGAAGTCGGGCCACAACATCCTGATCATTTCCGATCGGCGCACGGACGCGGAGAACGTCGCGATCCCGGCGTTGCTCGCGACGTCGGCGATCCATCAGCACCTGGTCACCAAGGGATTGCGCACGTCGACGGGTCTCGTCGTCGAGACCGGATCGGCGAGGGAAGTGCATCACTTCGCGCTCCTCGCCGGATACGGCGCCGAGGCGATCCATCCTTATCTCGCGATGGACACGCTGGCCGAGATGTCGAAGTCGCTCGGCGATCTCACGCCCGAGAAAGCCATATACAACTTCCAGAAGGCCATCGCCAAGGGCCTGATGAAAGTGATGTCGAAGATGGGCATCTCGACCTACATGTCGTACTGCGGCGCGCAGATCTTCGAGGCGATCGGCTTGAACCGCGCGCTGGTCGACAAGTATTTCCGCGGCACCGCGAGCAACGTCGAAGGGATCGGCGTGTTCGAAGTTGCCGAGGAAGCGCTGCGCTTGCACAAGCTCGCGTTCGGGAACGATCAGGTGCTCGCCAACGCGCTCGACGCGGGCGGCGAGTACGCGTTCCGCGTGCGCGGCGAAGACCACATGTGGACGCCCGACGCGATCGCCAAGCTGCAGCATTCGGCGCGCTCCAACAGCTACAGCACCTACAAGGAATACGCGCAGATCATCAACGATCAGAGCAAGCGTCACATGACGCTGCGCGGCCTGTTCGAATTCAAGATCGATCCGGCGAAGGCCATCCCGATCGACGACGTCGAGCCCGCGAAGGAGATCGTCAAGCGCTTCGCCACCGGCGCGATGTCGCTCGGTTCCATCTCGACCGAAGCGCACACGACGCTCGCGATCGCGATGAACCGCATCGGCGGCAAGTCGAACACGGGCGAGGGCGGTGAGGATCCGGCGCGCTACGAGCGCGACCTGAAGGGCATCCCGATCAAGGCCGGCGAGACGATGGCGTCGGTCATCGGTCGCGAACAGGTCGAAGCCGAAATTCCGCTGCAGGACGGAGATTCGCTGCGCTCGAAGATCAAGCAGGTCGCGGCGGGCCGCTTCGGCGTGACCGCCGAGTACCTGAATTCCGCCGATCAGATCCAGATCAAGATGGCGCAGGGCGCGAAGCCGGGCGAGGGCGGTCAGCTACCCGGCAAGAAAGTCAGCGAGTACATCGCGCGGCTGCGCTTCTCGGTGCCGGGCGTCGGACTCATCTCGCCGCCGCCGCATCACGACATCTATTCGATCGAGGATCTCGCGCAGCTCATCCACGACCTCAAGAATGCGAACCCGAAGGCCGACATTTCCGTGAAGCTCGTCGCCGAAGTCGGCGTCGGCACCGTCGCCGCAGGCGTAGCGAAGGCGAAGTCGGATCACGTCGTCATCGCCGGACACGACGGTGGTACCGGCGCGTCGCCGCTGTCGTCGGTGAAGCACGCGGGCGCGCCGTGGGAGCTGGGGCTCGCGGAAACGCAGCAGACACTGGTGCTGAACCGGCTGCGCTCGCGCATCCGCGTGCAGGCCGACGGCCAGATGAAGACCGGCCGCGACGTCGTCATCGCCGCGCTGCTGGGCGCCGATGAGATGGGCTTCGCGACCGCGCCGCTGGTCGCCGAAGGCTGCATCATGCTGCGCAAGTGCCATCTCAACACCTGCTCGGTCGGCGTCGCCACGCAGGATCCCGTGCTGCGCAAGAAGTTCGCGGGCAAGCCCGAGCACGTGGTGAACTACTTCTTCTTCGTCGCCGAAGAAGCGCGCCAGATCATGGCGCAGCTCGGCATCCGCACGTTCAACGACCTGATCGGACGCTCGGAGCTCCTCGACAAGTCGCAGGCGATCACGCACTGGAAGGCGAAGGGGCTCGACTTCTCGCGCATCTTCTATCAGCCGCAGGTGCCGGTGTCGGTGTGGCGCTATCAGACCGAGACGCAGGACCATGGGCTCGCCAAGGCGCTCGATCACAAGCTGATCGCACAGGCGCAGGCTGCGCTCGAGAAGGGCGAGAAGGTCCTGATCATCTCGCCGGTGCGCAACGTCAATCGCACGGTCGGTGCGATGCTCTCCGGCGAAGTGGCGAAGAAGTACGGTCACGCGGGATTGCCGGACGACACCATTCACATCCAGCTGCAAGGCACCGCCGGGCAGTCGCTCGGTGCGTTCCTCGCGCACGGCATCACGCTCGATCTCGTCGGCGACAGCAACGACTACGTCGGCAAGGGACTCTCGGGCGGACGCATCATCGTGCGACCGAACACGGACTTCCGCGGCTGGGCGGTCGACAACATCATCGTCGGCAACACCGTGCTCTACGGCGCGATCGCGGGCGAAGCATTCTTCAACGGCGTCGCCGGCGAGCGCTTCGCGGTGCGAAACTCCGGCGCGACGGCGGTCGTCGAAGGCACCGGCGACCACGGCTGCGAGTACATGACCGGCGGCACCGTCGTCGTGCTCGACAAGACCGGTCGCAATTTCGCCGCAGGCATGTCCGGCGGCGTCGCCTACGTCTACGACGTCAACGGCGACTTTGCGAAGAAGTGCAACACGGCGATGGTCGCGCTGGAGCCGCTCGCGACGACGGAAGAGCAGACCGCGAAGGTCGACCGCTCGATCTGGCACAGCGTGCAGCGCGGCGGCCAAGCGCAGACCGACGAGGCGATCCTGAAGAAGCTCATCGAGCGTCACTTCAAGTACACGGGCAGCACGCGCGCGCGCAACATCCTCGACGGCTGGGCCAACGAGCGCAAGAAGTTCATCAAGGTGTTCCCGCACGAATATCGCCGCGCGCTCGGCGAGATCGCGGCCGCGAAGGCGATCGCGGCGCCGGCGAAGCAAGCGGTCGCGGCTTAAGGACGGAAGAACAGCAATGGGCAAGCCAACGGGATTCCTGGAGCTTCCGCGTCAGAAGGAGACGTATCTTCCGATCGACGCGCGCATCAAGAACAACAAGGAGTTCGTCCTCGTGCTCGAGGACGACAAGGCGCGCAAGCAGGGCGCGCGCTGCATGGACTGCGGCACGCCGTTCTGCATGACCGGTTGTCCGGTGAACAACATCATCCCGGATTGGAACGACCTGGTGTACACGGGCAGCTACGCAGCCGCGCTCGACACGCTGCACTCGACCAACAACTTCCCGGAGTTCACCGGACGCGTTTGTCCGGCGCCCTGCGAAGCCGCGTGCACGCTCAACGTGAACAACGATCCGGTCGGCATCAAGTCGATCGAGCTGTTCATCGTCGAGAAGGGCTGGCAGAACGGCTGGATCAAGCCGCAGCCGGCGATGATCAAGACCGGGAAGAAAGTCGCGGTCGTCGGCTCCGGACCCGCGGGACTCGCCGCCGCGCAGCAGCTCGCGCGCGCCGGCCACGACGTCACCGTGTTCGAGAAGAACGATCGCATCGGCGGACTGCTTCGCTACGGCATCCCGGGCTTCAAGCTCGACAAGACCTTCATCGATCGCCGCCTCGAGCAGATGCAGGGCGAAGGCGTGACCTTCCGCACCGGCGTCTACATCGGCGACGACAAGCTCAACGACATCACCAACTGGGCGAAGGAAACCATTTCGGGCAAGCAGCTCCTGAAGGATTTCGACGCCGTGCTGCTCACCGGCGGCGCGGAGCAGGGACGTGATCTGCCGGTGCCGGGCCGCGATCTCGACGGCATCCACTTCGCGATGGAGTACCTGCCACAGCAGAACAAGGTCGACGCGGGCGACAAGGTGAAAGGGCAAATCCGCGCCGACAGCAAGCACGTCGTCGTGATCGGCGGTGGCGACACCGGGTCCGACTGCGTCGGCACCAGCAATCGCCACGGTGCCGCGAGCGTCACGCAATTCGAATTGCTGCCGCAGCCGCCGGTGGAGGAGAACAAGCCGCTGGTGTGGCCGTACTGGCCGATCAAGCTGCGCACCTCGTCGTCACACGAGGAAGGCTGCGAGCGCGACTGGTCGGTCGCGACCAAGCGCTTCGAGGGAAAGAACGGCAAGGTCGAGAAGCTGATCGCCGCGCGGCTCGAGTGGAAGGACGGCAAGATGAGCGAAGTGCCCAATTCCGAATTCGAAGTGAAGGCCGATCTCGTCCTGCTCGCGATGGGCTTCGTGTCGCCGGCGCAGCAGGTGCTTTCCACATTCGGCGTCGAGAAGGACGCGCGCGGCAACGCGAAGGCGACGACCGACGGCGAGGGCTGCTACAAGACTTCCGCCGACAAGGTGTTCGCGGCCGGCGACATGCGCCGCGGCCAGTCGCTGGTGGTCTGGGCGATCCGCGAAGGCCGTCAGGCCGCGCGCGCGGTGGACGAATTCCTGATGGGAGCTTCGGACTTGCCGCGCTAAGGCGCGTCGGCTCGGTCCGGTAGAATCGCGGGCTTCGCTCACCAGGAAGTCCCCATGGCTCCGCAGGTCCTCGTGCCGGCGCTGATGGTGCCGCTGTTCGGTTTCGTGCTCTATCGTCGCGTTCGTCGCAACATCGGTCGCCAGCCGCTCAAGCCCTCGCAGCTCAAGGCGCGCATGGCGATCCTCGCGTTCGCCACGCTGATGATCGTGATGAACTTCGCGAAGACTGCCGATCTGCAGCTTGCGATGGCGCTCGGTGCGCTGCCCGGTCTCGCGCTGGCGCTCTGGGGCGTGAAGCTCGCGCACATCGAATCCACGCCGCAGGGCGTCTTCTACACACCGAATCCGTACCTCGGCATTGCGATTTCGATCCTGCTCATCGGACGCATCGTCTATCGCATGGTGCAGATGGGACCCATGATGCAGTCGCCGCAAGCGATGAGCTCGCCCGCGGCGATGTACACGCCGCTGACCATGGCATTGTTCGGCCTCGTGATCGGCTATTACGTCGCGTACTGCGCCGGCCTGCTCTGGCGCGCGCGAGAGAACCCACAAGCCGCATGAAGCGCTCGCTGCTCGAGCTGATGCAGTGCCCGTACTGCGGCGGGCGCTTCGAGATTTCCAGCGAGGTCGAAGGCGACACCGATCGACTCACCTATGGCCTGCTGCGCTGCCGATGCTTCGAGTTCCCGGTCGTCGACGGCGTGCTTTTGCTCTCGCTGTCGAAGGGCTACGGCGGACCCGAAGAGGAGATCCAGCCCTACGTGCCGCTGCAGGTCGCGGCGCTCAGGCATCTGCAGAAGCGCGACGTCGCCGGATTCCGCGCGTGGATGCGCAGGCACATGCCACTCGCGGCAGAGCTCCTCGACGGCGGACCTGAGCAGCCGTATCTGACGTTCTCGGCGCGCGTCGGTCATGCGCTCGATCCGCAGATCGAGAAGTATCTGCAGGACGTCGGCCGCTTCGAAGTGCTCGGGCACGCCGCGATGCCGCCGCCGAGCCCGACGCAGAAAGTGAAGACGACGCTGCGCAAGCTCAAGCGCGGGATGCGTCGCGCGGGCGATGCGGCGACGCTGCACCCCGGACGCTCCGAGGAGCTGGCGCGCCTGCAGGACTACTACGCGACGCGCTTCTATTCGCCGCGCGCGAACGCGCTCGCGCTGAGGCTCGGCTCGTTGCCATGGGGCGCACGCGTGCTGTCGCTGTGCTGCGGTCACGGCGTCTTCGAGAATCTGCTGCGGGCGCTCGAGATTGCGACCGAGCCGGTCAGCGTCGACGGTCAGCTGATCAATCTGCTGGTCACGCGCCGCTACGCGAACCGCAGCGGCAGCTTCATCCTGCACGACGTGCAGTACCCGATGCCGTTCCGCGACGGCGCGTTCGATTCGGTGTTCTCTTCGACGTGCCTGCCGGAGATCCCTGCGCAGAAGACGTTCGCGGAAGAGGCGATCCGCTGCACCGCCGGCAGCGGCTGGACCTTCTTCGACGGCATCTGGAACCTCGAGTCCGGCGTGGCGCGCATCAATCCCGAGCGGCACTACCGCTTCGCGCAGAACTTCTTCGCGCGGCTGGAGGATTACATCTCCTTCTTCCACGAATGCGCCGGCACGCAGCGCCAGATCGGCATCGACGTGCCGCGCGCCACCGCCGACTATCGCGACAGCGGACGCTGGATGTTCGAGCCCGGCGAGATCGACGCGCGGTTGCGATTGCGCGAGGCGCTCGAGCTCTCGGCGCTGATCGTCGACCCCAAGCAGTTCGCCGGATTCGCGGTATCGTCGCCGCTCAAGGCGATGCGTCCGGAGAAGCTGTCGGTGAGCCCCGCGTATCAATTCGAGGACAAGATCGGCGCAGATCTGCACTTCAAGCGTCGGCCGGCCTTCGCGACGTTCGACGCCGTGCTGGCGTCCAGGCGCTTCGCCGGCTATCCCGAGCGGCTGAACTTGAAGGGTGCGCAACTGTCCGACCCGACGTTCCTGTTCGAGCAGTTCTGCGCTGCGACGATGGTCTTCCTGCCAACCAGCTTCGATCGCGAGTCGAAGCCGCTGTCGGTGCAATAGCGTCATGGCCGAGCTCCTGCTCAGCGCCAACGAAGCGCGCGTCATCGCGGCGCTGGTCGAGAAGTCGATCACCACGCCGCAGTACTACCCGATGAGCGTGAACGCGATCATGCTCGCGGCGAACCAGAAGTCCTCGCGCAATCCGGTGATGAACCTGTCCGAGGGCGACACCGCCGCGGCGCTGAACCGCCTCGAAGAGCAGAAGCTCGCGTCGCGCGACGAGCACAGCGGCCGCGTCGTGAAGTGGCGCCATCGCTTCAATCATCAGATGCTCCTGCAGAGCCAGCCGATGGCGGTGCTCGTCGCGCTGATGCTGCGCGGCCCGCAGACCGTCGCCGAGCTGCGCGCGAACGCCGCGAATCTCGCCGGGCCGCCCGACGCCGAGTCGATGCAGAAAGCGATCGAGGATCTGTCGGATCGTGCCCAGCCTTTACTGATGCTGTTGCCCCGTGCGCCGGGCCAGAAGGAAGCGCGCTACGCGCACACGCTGTGCGGCACGCCGGCGACGCCGGAGCCTTCGCACGTCGAGGACGTTGCGACTGCACCGCGGCAGCCCAAGGCGGACACCACCTGGCTCGAGCAGCGCGTGGCGGCGCTCGAAGAGCGTGTCGCGGAGCTCGAGCGTCGGTCGGTCACGGGCGGCTCGATCGCCAAGACGGACGTCGACGCGCCAGGCGCGTAAAATCTGCCAAATCCAACTCGCGAGGCCCCATGCCCGTGATCCCCGCGCACGAGCGCCTCATCGTCGCGCTCGACGTTCCCGATGCCGCCGCCGCCCGCGCCATGGTGGTCGAGCTCTCCGACAGCGTCGTCTTCTACAAGATCGGTCTCGAGCTTGCGATGGGCACCGGCTTCTTCGGCCTGCTCGACTGGCTCAAGGCCGAGAACAAGAAAGTGTTCGTCGATCTGAAGTTCTTCGACATCCCCGAGACCGTCGCGCGCGCCGTGAAGAACCTCGGTGATCGCGGTGCGGATTTCTGCACCGTCCACGGCAACCAGGCGATCATGGAAGCCGCCGCCGGCGCGAAAGGGCACGGACTGAAAGTGCTGGCGGTCACCGCGCTGACCAGCCTCGATCGCGGCGACCTCGACGACCTCGGCTTCAAGTGCGACGTCGCGGAGCTCGTACTGTCGCGCGCGCGCCGCGCGTTCCAGGCGCATTGCGATGGCGTCGTCTCGTCGGGGCTGGAGGTCGAGCGCCTGCGCAAGGAGGCGCCGCGCGAATTGATCGCGGTGACGCCGGGCATCCGGCCGGTCGACAACAAGATGGACTTGTCCGATCAGAAGCGCGTGATGACGCCGGCGAAGGCGATCAAGGCCGGCGCCGACTATCTCGTCGTCGGCCGGCCGATCCGCGATGCGAAGAACCGTCGCGAAGCGGTCGATGCGATCCAGCGTGAGATCGCGGGAGCCGCGACGCCGTGAGCGAGCTCGAGAACGATCGCTTCCTGCGCGCGCTGCGTCGCGAGAGCGTGGACCGCACGCCGGTGTGGATGATGCGCCAGGCAGGTCGCTACCTGCCGGAATATCGCGCCACGCGCGAGCGCGCGAAGACGTTCATGACGCTGTGCAAGACGCCGGAGCTCGCGTGCGAAGTGACGCTGCAGCCGCTCGCGCGCTATCCGCTCGACGCCGCGATCCTGTTCTCCGACATCCTCACCGTTCCCGACGCGATGGGCCTGGGCCTGAAGGTGCTCGAAGGGCAGGGGCCGGTGTTCGACCATCCCGTGCGTGACGCCGCGGCAATCGCGAAGCTCGGTATACCCGATCCGGAGAAAGAACTGCGCTACGTGATGGACGCCGTGCGCACGATCAAGTCCGCGCTGGCCGGCAAAGTGCCGCTGATCGGATTCGCCGGCAGTCCATGGACGATCGCGACCTACATGGTCGAGGGCCGCGGCGGTCACGACTTCGAGCGCGTGAAAGCGCTCGCCTACGATCAGCCGGCGGCACTCGACACTTTGTTACAAAAACTTTCCGCCGCCGTCGGCCTCTATCTCGAGAGCCAGATCGCGAGCGGAGCCGACGCAGTGATGATCTTCGACACCTGGGGCGGCGTGCTGTCGCCCGCAGCGTTCGAGCGTTTCTCGCTCGCTCCGATGGCGCACATCGTCCGCCACGTGAAGGCGGCATCGCCGGCGACGCCGGTGATCCTGTTCACCAAGAACGGCGGCCAGCATCTCGAAGCGCTGGCCGATACCGGCTGCGACGCGCTCGGTGTGGACTGGACCACCGATCTCGGCGTCGCGCGCTCGCGCGTGGGCGATCGCGTCGCGCTGCAAGGCAATCTCGATCCTTGTATCTTGCTGGCGAGGCCCGAGCGCATCCGCGCGGAGGTCGGCAACGTATTGCGCAGCTATGGTCCAGGCAACGGTCACGTGTTCAATCTCGGTCACGGCATCCTCCAGCACACGCCGCCGGAGCACGCGGCCGCGATGATCGACGCCGTGCAAGAGCTTTCGGCGCCATACCACGCGCAGGCGAAGCGAGCCTGAAATGCTCGCCGCGCTGCTGCCCGCGCCGATCGCCGGACTCGTCAACGGCGCGCTGATCATCGCCGCGGTGATCTTCTGGGGCGGGCTGATCAACGTGCTCGGCTTGCTCAAGCTGATCCTGCCGTTCAAGCCGGCGCAGGATGTGTTGCGCCGGCTCGCGGTGGGCTTCGCGGAGAACTGGGCGGCGACGATCCGCGTCATCGCGCGCCTGATGCACGCTCCGCAGTGGGAAATCGACTGGCGCGGTGAGCTCGACCGCAACCAGAGCTACCTGCTGATCAGCAATCACCAGTCGTGGGCCGACATCCTCATCCTGTTCGACATCTTCCACGGCCGCGTGCCGCTGACGCGCTTTTTCCTGAAGCGCGAGCTGCTCTGGGTGCCGATTGTCGGCGCCGGCTGCTGGGCGATGGATTTCCCGTTCATGAAGCGCCACTCGCGCGAAGCGATCGCCGCGAACCCGGCGCTGCGCAACGAAGACCTCGAGACCACGCGCCGCGCCTGCGAGATCTTCAAGACGGCGCCGGTGACGGTCGTGAACTTCGCGGAGGGCACGCGCTTCACCGAAGCCAAGCGCGTCGCGAAGGAATCGCCGTATCGGCATCTGCTGCGGCCGAAGTCCGCCGGCCTGTCGTTCACCTTGAACGCGATGGGCGAGCAGTTCGCCGGCATCATCGACGTGACCTTCGCGTATCGGCCGACGGGCGACAGGCCGATCCTGTGGAGCTGGCTGTGCGGCGGGCAGAATCATCTCGCCATCCACGTCGACCTGCTGCCGATCCCGCAGGAGCTGGTGCACGGCAACTACGACAGCGATCCGGAATTCCGCGCCCGGTTCCAGGAATGGATCAACACGCTGTGGGCGCGCAAGGACAAGCGGCTCGAGGCGATGCTGTACAACAAAGCGGCGGGTCGCCCCGCCGCCCTGAATCACTCGTAAAAGGCTCGCGCGCCACGCGCGCGCCCGGCCTACTGCTTCGGCGTCTCGCTCTTGGCCTTGGTGGCCTTGTGCGCGTGCTTGTGATGATGCTTCGCCTTCTGCGTGGTCGACTTGCTGGCCTCGGCCGTGGTCGACGGCGTCGTGGTCGGATCGGTCGTGCCCTGCGCGGACACGAGGCCGCTCATCGAGAGCAACGCGAGCGCGATTGCGCCGGTGAGGTACTTCTTCATGGTGAATCTCCTGGTGGGTTCGGGGAGCTGACGGTTCTCGTCAGGCGCGAGCAGCGTAGCGGGTGAGGCTGAACGCAGACTGAAGGCGGTACAATCGCGTCCGCCACCGGCCAAGGAAGGCCCGGGACGACAGGGATGACTCGGTTGAAGGGATTGCACAAGGATCTGTGCGACGCGGTCGCGCTCGCGGCTGCGTGGGCGGCGCTGCTGTCGCTGCTGCTGCACGGATTCGTCGCCGGCTATTTCCCGCTCAGCGACGAATGGGCGTTGCTCGCGAACTCCGATCCGCGCTTCGCCGATCCCATCGCGTGGCTCACGCGCGGATTCGCCGGCTATTTCACCGAGCCGCCGGGCCTCGCCGGGCCGTATGCGAATTTCGTGCGGCCCGTCGTCAATTTCTGCTATTGGCTGCAAGGCCTGTGGCTCGCGCCGGAATCGGGCGCCCGCCTGTACTTCAACTATCTCGTGATCGGCGCGTGCTCGGGTGCGTGCCTGCTCGCGATGCGCGCGACGCCGCTGTCGCGAGGACTCACGCTGCTCTTCGCTGCAGCGGTGCCGCTGCTGCCGGGCTTCCTGCCGTCGTCGCAGCTCCTGTTCTTTCCCGTGATGGCCTTCGATCCGCTGGTGGCCTGCCTGTGCATCCTCGCGGCGATCCTGTATCAGCGCGAGCAGTTCTCCGCAGCCGCGCTCGTGCTGCTCGTCGCGGCGCTCACCAAGGAAGCGAGCATCCCGATCGCCGCCGCGCTCACGGCGCTTTACGTCATCGAGCATCGCCGGGCCCTGATCGCGAAAGACCTGCGCGCGTGGCTGCGCTTCGCGATGCTCGCCGCGCCCGTGGTGCTGTGGCTCGCCTGCCGCTACGCGCTGTTCGGCAGCCTGACGCAAGGGACCTACACGCACATCAACGGCGCGAACGACGCGCTGCGCTTCCTGCCGCGGACGATCGTGCGGGTGCCGTTCTGGTTCGACCGCAAGACTGATCTGACCATCGAGGCGCGGCCGCTGATGATGCTCGCCAACGCGGCGGTGATGATCGCCGCGCTCGCCGCCGTCGGACGGCGCTGGATCCGGCATGGACGGCCGCATCCGTTCGAGATCGCGCTCGTGGTGTCCTACGTGTTCATGCTGCGCTATGGCGAGACGGTCCGCTTCGGCGCGGTGATGGATGTGTTCCTGGTGGCGTGCACGGCGCTGTGGCTCGGTGATCCGTCGTCGCGCAAGCTCGGAGCCGTCGTCGCCGCGGGGCTCGTCCTCGGCCTCATCGCGACGCATCGCCATGGCGTCAAGGATCTCGAGGCCCGGCGCGACGCGCTGATCTACGACCACGACGTCGCGCGACGCTACGTGCAGACGTTGCGCGATCTGCCCAGAGAGGCGCCGGTCGTCGTGCTCAACGATCCGGCGACGTGGTTCTCGCGGCTGGAATGGCTGCTGCGCCTCGAGGGGATTTCCGCGAGCGTGGTCAAGGTCGCGGACGCCGAATGCTACATGCCGCGCTCGAACTGGCTGCAGCAATGCTCGGTGTCGCTGCGAGACGAGGGGCAGCGGCGCTATCGATTCGAGCAGTCCTGCGGCCTCGATCTGTGCGGTGCGGCGCCGGGCCGCGGCCGCACCACGTCGTATTCGCCGGCGCCCGGCATCGCCGTCGAGCTCGATCCCGGAGCCACGCAACGCGCGGACGAGCGCACGGGCGGACGGTGGCGGTCGCTGCGCGTGTCGCTCGGCAATCCGGATGCGCGGCTTCTTTATTTCGATCCGGCCACCGACGCGTTCCGGATCGCGCCTTAACGGAAATCGCGCGACAGGTACGGCAGCTCGCCGATCCAGTCGCTGACGTCGCGGATCCGCCGCGCGACGACGTGGATCACTTCGCCCTGCTTCTGCAGCTCGCCCGACACCACGACGAAGCTCGCGCCGACCGCGGCCGCACGCTGCGCTTCGAGGATTTTCGGCCAGACGATCAGGTTGACGATGCCCGACTCGTCCTCGAGCGTCATGAACATCACGCCTTTCGCCGCCTCAGGGCGCTGGCGGAACATGACGAGCCCGGACACGGTGATCGGCTGCTGGTCGCGCGCGCTCTTCACGTCGACGTTGCGGGTGACGCGCAACGCATCGAGCCGATCGCGCAGCAGCGCGACCGGATGGCGCCGCAGCGTGAGCCGCGCGCTCTGGTAGTCGGAGAGGATCTCCTCGCCTTCGCTCGGCGCGGGCAGGTCGATCGGCAGATCGGCGCGCGATGCCTCGCGCAACATCTCGGGCGCGCGATCCTGCCCGAGCGCGGCCCAGCGCGCGGCGTGACGATGACCGGCGAGGACGCGCAACGCATCGGCATGTGCGAGGACGTCGAGCTCGCGCTTGTTCAAGCGCGCGCGACGGGACAGATCGTCGACGTCGTCGAACGCACGCTCCTTGCGCGCCTGCACGATGCGACTCGCCGCATCTTCGTTGAAGCCGGAGACGAGATTGAAGCCGAGCCGGATCGCGGGCTCGCCGCGATCGTCGCGCTCCAGCACGCAATCCCACTCACTCACCGTCGCGTCGATCGGCAATGCCGTCACGCCCATCTTCCTGGCCTCGCCGACCAGCATCGACGGCGGATAGAAGCCCATCGGCTGGCTGTTCAGCAACCCCGCGATGAACGCGGCGGGCTTATGGCGCTTGAGCCACGCAGAGTCGTAAGCGAGCAGCGCGAAGCTCGCGGCGTGCGACTCGGGGAAGCCGTAGCTCGCAAAGCCTTCGATCATGTGGAAGATGCTTTGCGCGAACGCTTCGGTGTAACCGCGCTCACGCATGCCGTCGAACAGCCGCTTCTTCAGATGCTCGAAGCCGCCGCCGCGCTTCCACGCCGCCATCGAGCGGCGCATCTGATCGGCCTCGCCGGCGGTGAAGCCCGCGGCGACGATCGCGATCTCCATCACCTGCTCCTGGAACAGCGGGATGCCGAGCGTGCGCTCGAGCACCGCGCGCAATTTCTCGTCGGGATAGACCACCGCTTCCTCGCCGCAGCGGCGGCGCAGGTACGGATGGACCATGTCGCCCTGGATCGGGCCCGGCCGCACGATCGCGACCTGGATCACGAGGTCGTAGAACTCTTCGGGACGCAGCCGCGGCAGCATCGACATCTGCGCCCGCGACTCGATCTGGAACACGCCGACGGTCTCGGCGCGCTGGATCATCGCGTAGGTCTCCGTGTCCTGTTGCGGAATGTCGGCGAGCGCGAACGGACGGCGCTCCCAGTCGCTCACCATCTTCAGGCTGCGTCGCAGCGCGGACAGCATGCCGAGCGCGAGCACGTCGACCTTGAGCATGCGCAGCGTCTCGAGATCGTCCTTGTCCCACTGGATGATCGTGCGCTCGGGCATCGCGGCGTTCTCGACCGGCACCAGAGCCGACAGCGGCGCCTCCGAGATCACGAAGCCGCCGACGTGCTGCGACAGATGCCGCGGCATGCCGAGGATCTCGTTGGTGAGCGCGATCAGCTGACGCACCTGTCGCGACTCCGGCTTGAAGCCTTGCTCACGCAGCCGGCGCTTGAGCGATTCGAGGTCGTCCCACCACGCGAGCGACTTCGACAACCGATTCACCTGGTCGAGCGAGAAGCCGAGTGCCTTGCCGACGTCGCGCACTGCTGAGCGCGGCTGATAGCGGATCACCGTCGCGGCGATGGCGGCGCGCTCGCGGCCGTACTTGGCGTAGACGTACTGGATCACTTCCTCGCGACGCTGGTGCTCGAAGTCGACGTCGATGTCCGGCGGCTCGTTGCGCTCCTTGGAGATGAAGCGCTCGAACAGCGGCCGGCTCTTGTTGCGCCCGTCGGGCGAGACTTCGGTGATGTGCAGCGCGAAGCAGACCATCGAGTTCGCCGCACTGCCGCGGCCCTGGCAGAGGATGCCGCGGCTGCGCGCAAAGCGGACGATGTCGTGCACGGTGAGGAAGAACGCCTCGCACTGCATCTCCGCGATGATCGCGAGCTCCTCGCCGATGCGCTTCGCGATGAACTCAGGCGGACCGTCCGGCCAGCGGCGCTTGCCGTCCTCTTCGACCAGATGCTTGAGCCACGATGTCGGCGTGTGACCTTCCGGAACGAGCTCGGCCGGATACTGATAATTCAGCTTGCCGAGATCGAAGTGGCAGCGATCGGCGATGGCGAGCGATTCGGCGATGAGCTCCGGCGGATAGATCGCGCGCAAGTCCTCGAGCGAGCGCAGATGCCGCTCGCCGTTCCCAAACAGGCGATGCCCGCACTGCGCGATGGGAATGCCGTGACGGATCGCAGTCATCGTGTCCTGCAACGCGCGCCGATTGCGCACGTGCATGTGGACGTCGCCGGTCGCGCAGAGCGGCAAGCCGAACTGTCCGGAGATCTCCTGCAGCTTCACGAGGCGTCGGCTGTCGTCGCCGTCGCGATGCAGCTCGACGGCGATCCACGCTGCGTCGCGGAAGGTGTCGCGGATCCACGCGGCATGCGTGAGCGAAGGCTTGTCGCCAGGGATCCACAGGATCGAGCAGCCTGCAAGGGCGCTCACGTCGGCGCGCTTCAATCGATACGCGCCTTTCTTCGCCGCGCGGCGCGCCTTCGTGATCAGCGCGCAGATGCGGCTGTAGCCGTCGTGGTTCTCGGCGAGCGCGACGAATCTGGGGCCGTCGACGAGCTGGAACTCCGAGCCGATGATGAGCCTGAAGCCCGGATGCTTCTGTGCCTCCTCGTGCGCGCGCACGACGCCGGCCATCGAGCATTCGTCGGTGATCGCGAGCGCCGAATAGCCTTGCGCGACGGCTTGCGCGACGAGCTCCTGCGGCATCGACGCGCCGCGCAGGAACGAGAACGCGGACAGGCAATGCAGCTCGGCGTAGCCGCGCGTGCTCATCCGAACCATCCGTGCAGGAACCACATCCCGCTCTTGCGATCCCGGAACACCCACGCGCGGCCGCCGCTGCGCTCGACGCGGTAGTAATCGCGCGTCGCATCGGCGCCGTCCCACCAGCCGGACTCGATGCGCTCGCAATCCGAGTCGATCTGCGGCGGTGACATGGGCTGGGGTTCGCGCAAGAGCCAAATTGGGCGTTGCGCGGGCGGCGCGGTCGAGGTCGCGCCCGGGGCGGATCGCGCGAAGGCGTTTTCGGGCCGATGATCGGCGACGCACGCCGGCGTCCACAGCGCGTGATCGCCGAAGCGCGCCTGCATGCGCTCGAGCGCCTGCTGCCAGTCGAGCGTGCGGCCGCCGAGCGGATCGAACAGGTCGGCCTGCAAGGGCTGCGGCGTCGCGAACTGATCGGCCTCGAGCGTGATCTCGCGTACCGCGCGCTGCGGCGGGTCGCGCAGCAGGCGCTCGTTCAACGCGGCGAACATCCGCGCGGCGTCACGCGTCGGCGCGAGGAAGCGGAAGTCGAGATGCGTCTTCTCGCTGAACGGATGCGTGCAGACGAGCGTGATGGCGATCGCGCCGCTATCGCGCGCGCGCAAGTACGCCGCGAGCTCGGCGCACATGCGCTTCAAGGGGAACAGCAAAGGCTCGACGGTCTCGACGTCGCCAGAGAGCTCGAAGCGCCGGGCATAGCGCGCCGGCGGCGTGATCGCGTCGAACGGCTCGGCTTGCCATCCGCGCAGGCGATCGAGATCGGCGAGTCGTTCTTCGCCGAAGCGGCGCGCGAACGATTCGCGCGGCAGCGCGAAGAGCTCACCGAGCCTGCGCAGCCCGACGCCTTTCAGCGCGTCGAGGATCGCGCCGGGCCAGGGCAGCGACGCGATCGGCAGGCGCGAGAGCTTTTGGCGGAGTGCGTCGAGGTCGAAGCACGCGATCGGCTTGCGTGAGGCCTCGGCGAGCAGCGCCGCACCCGCGCGCGTCGGCGCGAGCGCGAGCTGCGCGCGATGTCCGAGATGCTGCAGCTCGGCGCGCAGATTCGCCGCGAGCGATTTCAATCCGCCAAAAAGCTTCAGGCTTGCGCCGGCTTCGACCCACAGTCGCGCGCGTGGACGACGTCCGGGCTCGTGCAGATCGATCTGCTCGGAGACGACGGGACTGCCGTAGTGATAGAGCCAGTGCGCGAGACCGGCGAGCGCTTCACGCTCGGCGTCGGGATTGCGGGTGTGGATCTCGAGATCCGGCTCGACTGCGAGCGCTGCTGCAACGGCCGTTCCGGCGGCGATGCCGCCGCTCGACGTGATCAGCCAGCGCTGCGAGCCATGCTGATCGGCGATGGCGGCGCCGGGCCGGTCGAGCGCCGACGCCGGCAGTTCTGGGAAGGACAGGCACAGCCACAACATGGCGCGGCCGTCATTGCGCCAAAGGAACAGGTGCCGCGGAATGCGAGCCGCGACACTTCAGGATTTCCACGCGCGCGCTACCCGCCTCGCGCCACACGCGCAAGCGCAGCGCGGTCGGCGAGAAGCCATGCGCAGCGCTGCCCGATCGATACAGGAGCGCGATGTTGTCGGCGGCTTCGGCGGCGAGCTGCAACCGTCGCAGAGTCTGCAGATCCGTGGCCTTGCTCCATGCCAGCACCGCGCCGGCGCCAGCACGCAGCAGCTGCTCCGCGGCCCACGCGCCTTGCGCGCGATCGGGTGGATCGACCACCAGCACGCGCGAGAGCTCGATGCCGGCCTGCGCGAGCGCGGGCGCGTACGGCGTGAACGGCGGTGAGACGAATCCGACCCAGCGTCCCGCTTGCGTCAGCCGCGCGAGCATCGGCGCGACGAGCGCGATCTCACCGACGCCGACGCGCTCGTGGACGATCTCCGAGAGCGCGCCGATCGGCCAGCCGCCGCCGGGCAGCCGCGCGTCGAGCGCCGCGAATCCCGTCGCCTGCGCGCGCACGTGCGCTTGTGCGCCGCCGCGCCAGAGACGGCCGGCGTCGAGCAGCTCGGCGAGCTGCGGCGAGGCAGCGGCCGTCATAAGCGTCCAAGGCCGCCGTTGCGCAGCAAGCCGACGGCGAGCCCTTCGATCGCCAAATCCTGGCGCTTGAGGTCGATGCGGATCGGCGCGAAGTCGGGATTCGCGGGGAGCAGGCGCACGACGTCGCCTTCGCGACGGAAGCGCTTCACGGTGATCTCCTCGCCCATGCGCGCGACCACGATCTGGCCGTTCTGCGCGGTGTCCTGCCGATGCACGGCGAGCAGATCGCCGTCGAGGATGCCGGCGTCGCGCATCGACTCGCCGCGCACGCGCAGGAAGAAATCGGCGCGCGGACGGAACACTTCCGCCGGCACCGGCACGCGCGCTTCGTAATTCGGATCGGACAGGATCGGCGCACCGGCGGCGACGCGGCCGACCAGCGGCAGGCCGAGTGCGTCGTTCGCCGCGTCGGCCAAGCGGATGCCGCGCGACGAGCCGGGCACCAGACGGATCGCGCCTTTGCGCGCCAACGCGCGCAGATGGTCTTCGGCCGCCGTGGGGGAGCGGAAGCCGAAGGCCGCGACGATCTCTGCGCGCGTCGGCGGCAGTCCGTGCTGATCGACATGGCGGCGGATGAACTCGAGGACCTCGAGCTGCCGTGCAGTGAGCGATTCCATCGCGATTCGCTACTGGCGGATGCGGCCCTGATACGCCGACGGATCGAGCCGCCCGAGCTTCACCAGCCGATAGCGGATCGCGCCGAGCGTGCGCGAATGCTTGGCGGCGATGTCCTGCTCGGTCATACCGCCGTCGAACTCGGCTGCGAGCTGCGTATCCTCGTCGGCCGACCAGGCTTTGCCGGCCGCGGAGGGTCCGCTCAGGTCCTTGGGTTTGGGGGTCTTGATCGTGATCGGACGCGACGCCGATTGCAGCGCCGCGGCGGCCACGAACAGCGCCCGGACGATCTCCGGGTTCTGCAGGGTGCTGCCGGGTCCGAAGACTTCGCCGGTGTAGGGATCGGTACCGGCGGCCAGCGACTGGATCACCTCAAGTGCGCGTGTCTGCTCCATTTTTCCTTCTCCTCGTCGTCACTGTGCGTTTATACAGTGCGCCGATCATAGAAGGGTGTCAAGCCGCGCGCACCTGTCCGGCCAGACGGGTTAACAGCGGTCGCAGCAGGTAGTAGGCGAGGGTGATCGCCGGCAGTGCGATCAGGCACCAGACGGTCACGCCATAGAGCGCGACCCTCCCGTAATCCATGACGAACTGCAGCGGCCCGGCGCGGAAGCGATCGATCAGCTCGACGATGGAGAAGATCGGCACGTGCGGCTGGCCGAACAGCGTCTCGCCCGCGCGATAGAACGGCAGCAGGAGCAGCAGCTGCGCCGGATACACCAGGTAGTTCACCAGCTGGATGATCGGCTGATTCAATCGCAGCCAGATCGCCGCGAGCGCACACAGCACGGTGGAGCTGCCGAGGATCGGGAAGATGCCGAGCATGCCGCCGAGCGCGAGCGTCAGCGCGATCTTCTCCGGCGTGATGCCCTGGCGCAGCTGCGCGACGATCGCGTCCCGAAATGTCCGGGCCAGCTTCCTCACGCCCAGCGGCGCAGCAGCAGATCCTCGATGTCGGCTCCCTCGGGCAGGCGCGCGAGCTGCAGCAGCACGTATCCCGCCATCGCCATGTTGCCGAGCGTCAGGATCAGCACGAGCCAGAGCACGCGCGTGAACAGGCCGCGCTCCTTGTAGGCGACCCACAGCCAGAACCACAGGAAGCCGAAGTAGGCGTCGAACAGCGTCGCGACGAACCAGGGATTGGCGTCCTTCGACGCCTGACCGAAGAGCTCATGGATCGCCGGCACGAGGTCCATGCGCGACGACGCCCAGAACGACACGCCGATCAGCGCTCCGAGCACGATCGACGCGAACAGCAGCAGCCAGCCCTTCATGCGGCACTCCGACGAACGTTTCGCGTCAGGCCTTCGCCAGCGTGATCTGCATCAGATCGCAGCTGCCCACCCGAAAACCCGCTTCGCAGTAGGCAAGATAGTAGCGCCACATGCGCAGGAACCGATCGTCGAATTTTTCTACGATCCGGTCCGCCACCGCCATCACGTTGCGATGCCAGTGCGCGAGGGTCGCGGCGTAGTCGGCGGCGAAGAACTTCGGGTCGAGCGGCTTCAGGCCCGCGCGCGCCGCGAGCTCCTGGAACAGGCCCGGCGGGGCGAGCATGCCGCCCGGGAAGATGTACTTCTGCACGAAGTCGATGCGGAACCGGTAGGCCGGCCAGTGCTCCGGGGTCAGCGTGATGCCCTGGATCGCGGCGCGGCCGCCGGGCTTCAGGGCGCGCGCGATCGCTGCGAAGTACGCCGGCCAGTACTCCTCGCCGACGGCTTCGTACATCTCGATGGAGACGACGCGGTCGTAGGTCGCGCGCACGTCGCGATAGTCGCGCAGCTCGAACTTCACGCGATCCGCGACGCCCGCGGCCTCTGCGCGGCGCTGCGCTTCGGCGAGCTGCTCGGCCGACAGCGTGATGCTGGTGACGCGACAGCCCGAGCGCTGCGCGGCGTAGATCGCAAAGCCGCCCCAGCCCGAGCCGATCTCGAGCAGATGATGCTCGGGCTTGAGATCGAGCCGCTCGTAGTTCAGCCGGAACTTGTTCTGCTGCGCCTGCGCGAGCGAAGACTGCGGCGATTCGAACATGCCGCACGAGTAGGCCATCGACGCGTCGAGCCACAGCGCGTAGAAGTCGTTGCCGAGATCGTAGTGATAGGCGATGTTCTGGCGCGCGCCGCGCCGCGTGTTCGCGTGCAGGCGATGCCGCAGCCATCCGACGAAGCGCCCGACGAGATTCTTCTCGTACGGGCCGAGGAAGTGCGGCTCGTTCAACGCCATCACGGACAGCAGGCTGGCGAGGTCGGGCGAATCCCAGTCGCCATCGAGATACGACTCGCCGAAGCCGACCTCGCCGCTGGTCACGACCTTGCGCGCCACCGCCGCGTCGCGGATCTGCAGGATGCCGGACGGTCCGGGCTCGGAGCCTTCGAAACGGCGTCGCTCGCCGCTGCCCAGGATCACGTCGAGCCGGCCGAAGCGCAGGCCGCGGAACATGTAGAGCAGCACGCGCAGCAGGAGCGGCAGCCGCGCGTCGCCGCGCAGGTCGAATTCCTCGCGCGGAAGCGCACGGGCGTCGCCCGGGTTTTCTTTTTGGCTCTTCATCCGTTGTTACGTGGTCTGCTGCGCCGGCGGCGCGGGCTTGCCGTGGAATCGCGCGCCGCGCAGCCACAGTTTCAGCGCTTCCCAATGGATCGCGGCGACGACCTTGAGCGTCATCCAGGGCATCCACAGCACCTGCCGCAGGATTTCGCCATCCGTGAGACCGCGCCGCTCGCCGGACAGGGTCGCGTCGAGGATCGGCACGCCTTCACGTGTCTCATGGATTGCGACACGCAATTCTTCGCCGGGTTCGGCGAGATCGAAGCGATAGCGCCCGACGAGATCGAAGAAGGGCGAGACGTGGAAGCACTTGTCCTTCTCGACCGGCGCGCCGAAGGTCGTCCCACGGGGATTTCCTTCGGTCACCGGCTCGAGCAGATAGCAGTGGCGCTCGCCGAAGGTGTTGCGCACGTCGGCGATCACGGCGCGCACGCGGCCGTCGCGATCCTCGCAGTACCACATCGACAGCGGGTTGAACGCGAAGCCGAGCACGCGCGGCATGGTCAGCAGGCGGATGCGCCCGAGCTTGCCACCGACTTGCGATTCCGCGAACGCGCGCAGTGAGCCGGCGTCGGTGTAATCGCGATCGTGCAGGCAGAACAGGTTGAAGCGATTGTGCGAGAAGAAACGCAATCGCCGGGCGAGCGCATCGACGTGATCGACGTCGACCAGCACGTAGAACACGCGATAGACGAAGCGATACAGCGGCGCGATCAGCCGCCGATGCATCACCCGCGCGCTGTAGAGAGCGCCGTCCATCACGCTTGGGCCGTCTCCGGCTCGAGCTTGCCCAGCGCGGGGTGCAGATCGCCGACCGCGTCCGGAATCCACGACGGCTTGCACCCGAACGCGGCGGCGACGCGCAGCGCGGACTTCAAGCCATCTTCGTGGAAGCCGTAGCCGGTCCACGCGCCGCAGAACCACGTGCGCCGCTTGCCCTGGATCGTCGGCAACAGCGCTTGCGCCGCGACCGAGCCCGCGCCGAATTGCGGGTGCTCATACACGGTTCGGTAGAGGACCTTGTCGTCCGCCGGCAGTCGCGGCGGATTGAGGCTCACCAGGTAATTCGTCTGCCCGTCGATGTGCTGCAGCCGGTTCATCCAGTAGGTGACGGCGATCTTGTCGTCACTGATGGCATCGGAGGCCGCGGTGTAGTTCCAGCTCGACCAGGCGCGCCGGCGCTTCGGGAGCAGCGTCTCGTCGGTGTGGAGATAGGCGACGTTGTCGGCGTAGGGGATCGCGCCGAGCACGCGGCGCTCGAGGTCGTCGGCGTCGGTGAGCATCGCCAGCGTCTGATCGGCATGCGACGCGCACACCACGGCGTCGAAGCGCTCCTCGCCGTCTGCGCTCGCGATCCACGCGGCGTCTTCACCGCGGCGCACCTGCTCGATCGCCGCGCCGAGGCGCAGCTTGCCGCCGAAGCGCGCGAGGATCGCGTCGACGTAGCGCTGGCTGCCCCCCGCCACCGATCGCCATTGCGGACGATTCATGACGTCGAGCAAGCCGTGCGCGTCGAAGAAGCGCGCAAAGTCGGCATAAGGGAAAGACAGGGCCTGGCGCGTCGAGCATGACCAGATGGCGCCGGCCATCGGCAGCAGGTAACGCGTGGAGAGCTCGCGGCTGAAGCCGTGCGCGTCGAGGAATTCGCTGAGCGATCCCGCCGGCAGCGCATCGCGCGTGAGCAGGCGCTTGGTCGTCGCGTTGAAGCGCAGGATCTCGGTGAGCATCCGCCAGTGCTTGGGCGATACCAGATTCGACGCCTGCAGGAACAGCGTCGCCAGCGTGTCGCCGGCGTATTCGTAGGCACCGTCGCCGATCGACACGCCGAACGACATGTCGCTGTGCCGCGTGGCGACGCCGAGCTCGCGGAACATCGCGGTCAGCAGCGGATAGTTGTTCTCGTTGTAGACGATGAAGCCGGTGTCGACCGCCTGCTCGCCCGACGCCGTCGTCACCGTCACCGTGTTGGTGTGCCCCCCGACCTTGAGCGCGCGCTCGAACAGCGTGATCTCGTGCTTCTCCGACAGGAGCCACGCGCACGCGAGACCCGAAATGCCGCTGCCGATGACGGCGACCTTCATTCTTGTTACCCCCGGTCGATGGACTCCGCTCTACATACGCCGGAATCCGCGCATTGGATGCGCGCCCCTCACGACAACTCTAGCGCAGCAGCGGTTTCAGCGTGGGCCAGACGGCGTCGAGCAGCGTCGGCTGCGCGGACTGCGAAGGATGGATCTGATCGTCCTGGAACATGGCCGGCTTGTCGACGATGCTGCCGAGGAAGAACGGGACGAGCGGCGCTTTGACCTTGTCGGCGGCGTCGTGGAACGCCTGCTGGAAGGCGCTCGCGTAGAAGGCGCCGTAGTTCGGCGGGATGCGCATCTCGAACAGCACCGGCTTGGCGCCGGCCTTGCGCACGAGCTCGGCCATCGCGACCAGATTCTCGCGCGTCGTCTTCGGCGGCAGGCCGCGCAGCCCGTCGTTGCCGCCGAGCTCGATCAGGACCAGGTCGGGATGATTCGCGTCCAGGGTCGCGGGCAAGCGCGCGAGCCCGCCGCTGGTGGTCTCGCCCGACACGCTGGCGTTGATCACCTCGTGCGGATAGGCTTCCTGCTGCAAGCGCGCGCGCAGCAGCGCAACCCAGCCACGATTGACGTCGATGCCGTAGCCGGCGGACAGGCTGTCGCCGAACACCAGGATCTTCGGCGCCGCCGGCGCCGCGACCGGAACGCACAGGAAGAGAACGATCAGCGAACGGGCAATGACCGACATCATCGTCGCGACAGGATTGGGCAAGGAGATTCGCAGCGGCACCACCACGCTGACCATTCTGGCAGGACTTCAGTTCAGCGTGGGCCGTGGAGAATCCGTCGCGATCGTCGGCCGCTCGGGCTCGGGCAAGACGACGCTGTTGTCGCTGCTCGCCGGACTCGACACGCCGACCGCCGGCGACGTCGCGCTCGACGGCCAGAGTCTCTCCGCGCTCGACGAGGACGGTCGCGCCGGGTTTCGCGCGGGCCGCGTCGGCTTCGTGTTCCAGTCGTTCCAGCTGCTCGCGAGCCTGACCGCGCTCGAGAACGTGATGCTGCCCGCCGAGCTCGCCGGACGTGACGACGCGCGCGAACGCGCGCTCGCGGCGCTGACCCGCGTCGGACTGTCGCAGCGCACGCAGCACTATCCGTATCAGCTCTCCGGCGGCGAGCAGCAGCGCGTCGCGATCGCACGCGCGTTCGCCGGCAGCCCGCGCATCCTGTTCGCCGACGAGCCGACCGGCAATCTCGACACCGCGACCGGCGCGGCGATCATCGACCTCCTGTTCGAGCTCAATCGCGATCAGGGCGCGACGCTGGTCATGGTCACGCACGACACCGATCTCGCCGCGCGCTGCGGGCGCGTGATGACGCTGGAGAACGGGAAACTGCGATGACGACGATCGCGCTCGCGTGGCGACGGCTGCGCCGCGGCTGGCGGTCGGGAGAACTGCTCGTGCTCGCCGCCGCGATCATCGTCGCCGTCGCGGCCGATGCCGGCGTCGGCGTGTTCAGCGCGCGCGTGTCCGACGCACTGGAGCAGAGCAGCGCCGATGCGCTCGGCGCCGACCGTCTGCTCACATCGCGCGACGCGTTGCCGGGTCCGCTCGTCGAGGCAGTGAAGGCGACCGGCGCGCGCATCGCATCGAGCGCAGGAACCGCGAGCGTCGTGATCGCCGGCGAAGAAAGCTCGCTCGCGTCGGTCAAGGCGGTGTCGCAGGGCTATCCGCTGCGCGGCGCGTTGCGCGTCGCGCCAGAGCCGCTCGGCGACGCGATCGAAACGCATGCGGTGCCGGCGCCCGGCGAGGCCTGGGGCGATCCGCGCTTGTGGTCGGCGCTGAAGCTCGAGCCCGGCGGCGAGCTCCACGTCGGCGCGGCGACGCTCAAGCTCGTCGCGTCGATCGAGTTCGAGCCCGATCGCGGCGGCGGCTTCCAGGATCTCGCGCCGCGTTTGTTGATCAACCTCGCCGATCTGCCCGCGACGCAGCTGGTGCAGCCCGGATCGCGCGTGCAGTACACGCTCCTCGTCGCCGGCAACGCCGACCAGCTCGCGAGCGTCGACGCGCTGCCGACGCCGTTCGGCGTGCGTCGGCTCGGTCTCGACGACGCGCGGCCCGAAGTGCGCGAGTCGCTCAAGCGCGCGGGACGATTCCTGAGCCTCGCCGTGCTCGCCGCCGCTCTGCTCGCGGGCTGCGCGATCGCGATCTCGGCGCATCGTCACGCGCAGAAGCTGCGCGACGAAGTGGCGCTGCTGAAATGCCTCGGCGCTTCGGCGTCGCGCATCGGCGGCGCCGTCGCGACGTCCCTGCTGTTGCTCAGCGTGATCGCGAGCGTGATTGGCGTGGCGATCGGCTATGCCGCGCAGCTCGCGATCGGTACGGCGCTCGCGTCGATGCTCAAGCTCTCGCTGCCGGCGGGGAATTGGCTGCCGCTCGCGCAGGCGATCGGCGTCGGTGTGCTGCTCACTGCGGGATTTGCGCTGCCGCCCGCGCTTGCCGCGCGGCGCGCGCCGCCGGTGCGCGTGTTCCAGCGCGCTGCGGTCGAGCCCGGCTCGACGCGCGCGACGCGGATCGGCATCGTGCTCGCGGTCGCGGCGTTGCTGTGGCTTTCGACGGACGATCTCGAGCTCGCCGGCATCGTGCTCGGTGCCGCGGCAGGCGCTGCGCTGCTGCTGAGTGGACTTGCTTACGCTCTCGTCGCAGCGCTGAAGCCGCTGCGCGACCGCGGCGGCGCGGCGTGGCGATTCGGTCTCGCGAACATCGCGCGCAACCGCGGCGCGTCGATCGCACAAGTGGTGGCGCTCGGTCTCGCGCTGTTCGCGCTGCTCCTGATCACGCTCGGTCGCGCGGAGCTCTTGTCGGCGTGGCTGGACCGCTTGAAGCCCGACGCGCCGAATCAGTTCGTGGTCAACGTGCAGCCCGCGCAGATCGCGCCGCTGCGTGAGTTCTTCGCCGCCCATCATCGCGAGCGCCCGACGTTGATGCCGATGGCGCGCGCGCGGCTGATCGCGATCAACGGCGCGCCGGTGACGGCTGAGACCTTCGATGATCCCGAAGCCAAGGACTGGGTGAATCGCGAGTTCAACCTGTCGTGGACCGACACCATCGGCGACGACAACAAGATGATCGAGGGCTCGTGGTGGGGCGCGGAAGGGCGCGGGCATCCGTGGCTGTCGGTCGACAAGTACGCGATCGAGCGCTTGCACCTGAAGCTCGGCGACAAGCTCACCATGCAGCTCGCGGAGAAGCAGGTCGATCTCACCGTGCACGACTTCCGCGAAGTGCGCTGGGACAGCTTCAAGCCCAATTTCTTCCTGCTGGTGCCGCCGGGCGTGATCGAGGATGCGCCGGCGCAGTGGATCACGAGCTTCTATCTGCCGCGCGGCGATCGCAGCTTCGTGCGCGAGCTGGTGCGCGCGTTCCCGAACATCACCGTGCTCGACATCGATCAGCTGATGACGCAGGTGCGCGCGCTGATGGATCGGCTGGTGCGAGCGCTCGAGCTGCTGTTCCTGTTCACGCTCGCCGCCGGTCTCACCGTGCTGCTCGCGCTGATGGAAGGTACCCGCGAGCAACGTGCGGGTGAGATTGCGGTGCTGCGAACGCTCGGCGCGCGTCGTCGCGTCGTGATGCAAGGCCTGCTCGCCGAATACGCGACGCTCGGACTGCTCGCGGGAACCGTCGGCGCGCTGCTTGCGCAGGCCGCCGTGTGGATCCTCGCGCTGGAGGTATTCGAGCTGCCGTATCTGCCGAAGCCCTGGCTTCTCGTCGCCGGCAGCCTCGCGGGCGCGATCATCGTCGCCGGTCTCGCGGCGGCTTCGCTGCGCGATACCTTATCGACACCGCCCCGACAGGTCCTGCAACGCGGCTGATCGGCGCGGGTCTAAGATGGAGCTATGAGAGCCATCGCATTCATCGTGATGATGGCTGCGGGCGTGCAGGCGTGGCCTGATCAGAAGGACGACGAGCCGACGCTGCTCGAGCAGCTGATGGTCACGCCGCGCAAGGACGTCTATTCCGACGCCGACAGCCGGCGGCACATGATCGAGCGCAATCTCCCGGGCGCCGACGCGCCGCTGCCAGACACCGGTTGGGATGCCTTCCTCGATTCGATCGCCAACGCCGACATCAATCAGGCGACCGCGAGCCAGCGCACGATGATCGAGAAGCTCAGCGATCCCGATCCGAACCGCTTGCCGCGCTGATTATTTCTTCGCTGCTTGCGGCTTCGCCGCGGCGATGAGCTGGATCTGCTCGTCGATGTCTTCGGCGAGCGTGCGCGTCCACTTCATGTACTTCGGGTGGATGTAGCGCACGTTGTGGCGCCGCTCGAAGCTCATCTCCTGGCTGTCGAGGTAGTTGATCTGGATCAGCCGGGTTTCGTAGGCGATGTCGACGCGCACGACGTGGCTGCCCGAGACGACCGCCGCCTCCGAGTGGCCCGGCGATTCCCGATCGATCACCCAGCCGTGCTTCTCGACGGCCGCATGGATCGCCTTGCGCGCCTGGTCCTGGGAGATGTTCTCCGAGACCGGGATCGGCGGCGGCTCGCGCATCTCCTGCGCGGCGCGGGCGGCGAAGGCCGCCGGCGATGACAGCGTCAGCGTCAACAGTAAACACGACAGCGCTCGTCTCATGATTCGTCCCCCCGAACGAAATAGCCGGCAAAAAAGCTTACGGCAGCTTGACCACTTCTCCCTGCAACGCGACGCCGCCGATGACGTTGCCTGCGCCGCACTCGTACTCGGTCTCGCTGACGAAGTTGTCCTTGCGATAGACGTTGCGGATGCCGACCACCGCGTTGCCGCCCTCCTTCTGCGCGCGCTCCTGCAGCGCGACGACGGCGGACACGAAGGCGATCTCGCACGCCTCCTTGTCCGACTTGTTGAGGAAGTTGGTCTTGCGGTTGGCGGTGAACACGCCGTAGCTTTGTTCAGGATCGGGATACGTCTGCTTGCCGAAGAACAGCTTCACCTCCGGGCTGATCTTGAGCTTCAGATCGTCGTTGGCGTAGACGTCCTCGATCGGGAAGAACAGGCGCTCGTCGCGGCCCGCGCTCGCCGGGATCGACACCGCGGCGAGCACGAGACCGATGAGAAGCCGCTTCAAGGCAGCTTCACCACTTCGCCGCGCAGCGCGACGCCTTTGACGAACGCGCCCGAGCCGCACTCGTACTCGGTCTCGCTCACGAAGTCTTCGTTCTTGTAGACGCTCTTGATGTTGATCACGGCGTTGCCGCCTTCCTTGTGCGCGCGCTCCTGGAACGCGATCATCGCGGACAGGAAAGCGCGCTGGCAGCCGGCTTCCTCGTTCTTGCCGAGCGCGTTGGTCTTCTTGTTCGACGTGAACGTGCCGAACTTCTCCTTCGGCGTAGCGTGCTTCTGGTTGCCGAAATAGAACTTGATCGAGCCGTCGAGCTTGTCGTGCGCGTCGCTGGTGCCCATCGCGCTCTCGATCGAGAACTTGACGCGATCGTCCTTGGCCGGCGCGGCGGCGGCGAAGGTGAGGCACAGCAGTGCGGAAACGAGCGCAATCTTCTTCATGGTCAATCTCCCTGGGGGTGAGGGTTACAGCTTCCTGAAAATCAGCGACGTGTTGATGCCGCCGAAGGCGAAATTGTTGTTCATCACGTACTCGCAGTCCAGCGTCATGCCGCCATCGCGGATGTAGCTGAGATCGCCGCAGCGCTCGTCGACATTCTTCAGATTGAGCGTGGGGGCGAACCACTTGCGCTTCATCATCTCGATCGCGAGCCAGGACTCGATCGCGCCGCAGGCGCCGAGCGTGTGGCCGAGATAGCTCTTCATCGAGCTGATCGGCATGCGATTGCCGAACAGCCGGAATGTCGCCTGGGATTCGGCGACGTCGCCGGTGTCGGTGGCGGTGCCGTGCGCGGAGACATAGCCGATCGCGCTCGGGGCCAGTCCCGCTTCCTTCAGCGCGAGCTCCATCGCGACCTGCATCATCTGCGTGTCGGGCTGGGTGGCGTGCTTGCCGTCGGAGTTGGTGCCGTAAGCGACGATCTCGCAATGGATCTTCGCGCCGCGCGCCTTGGCGTGCTCGTAGTCCTCGAGGATCAGCGACGCCGCGCCTTCGCCGATGACGAGCCCGTCGCGATCCTTGTCGAACGGACGCGGCGTAGTTTCCGGCGCGTCGTTCTTCTGGCTGGTCGCGAACAGCGTGTCGAACACGGCCGCCGCTGGCGCGCATTCTTCTTCGGCGCCGCCGGCGACCATCATCGTCTGGCGGCCCGACTTGATCGCTTCGTAGGCGTAGCCGACGCCCTGGCTCCCCGACGTGCACGCCGACGCCGTCGGGATCACGCGGCCCTTCAAGCCGAAGTAGAGGCCGATGTTCACCGCCGCGGTGTGCGTCATGAAGCGCACGTAGGTCGTTGCGTTGAGCTGGTCGGACGTGCCCAGGCCCAGCATCGACGCGAACTCGTTGAGTGCCTCGATGCCGCCCATGCACGAGCCGTACGACACGCCCATCGCGCCGGTCTTGATCTCGGCGTCGTCCTTCAGGCCCGCGTCGATCAGCGCGAGCTCGGTCGCGCGCGTGGCCATGACCGAGACGCGCGACATCGTGCGGGTGTCCTTGCGCGAGTAGTGCTTCGGCGTCTCGAAGTACGGAACAGGTCCGCACAGCTTGGTGTTGAGCTCGGGGTACTTGTCCCAGCCGGGCATGCGGCGGATGCCGGAGCGGCCTTCGCGGAGATTCTTCTCGATCGCCTCGTAGGTGTCGCCCAGCGAGGTGATGCCGGCCATGCCGGTGACGACGACGCGCCGTTCAGCCATGAATCAGCTCAACACAATCCGCCGTTCACAGCGATGACCTGCCGGGTGATGTACGCAGCGCCCGGCGACAGCAGGAAGCTGACCACGGCGGCGACTTCGTCCGGCTCGCCGACGCGGGCGGCGGGAATCATCTTGACCATCTCGTCCAGCGGCAAATCCTGCGTCATGTCGGTCTTGATCAGGCCCGGCGCCACGCAATTGACGGTGATCGCGCGGCCGGCCAATTCCAAGGCGAGCGCCTTGGTCGCGCCGATGATACCCGCCTTCGCGGCGCTGTAGTTCACCTGGCCGCGATTGCCGATGAGGCCCGAGACTGACGCCAGCGTGACGATGCGCCCGCCCTGGCGCTTGCGGATCATCGGCATGATCAGCGGATGCAGCACGTTGAAGAAGCCGTCGAGGTTGGTGCGCATCACCGTGTCCCAGTCCTCCTCGGACAGGGCAGGGAATGCGCCGTCGCGCGCGAGGCCCGCGTTGCAGACGACGCCGTAGTAGGCGCCGTGCGCCTTGACGTCGGCGGTGAGCGCCGCTTCGGCCGCCGCGCGATCGGAGATGTCGAAGCCAAGCGCGCGCACGTCGGCGCCGGCGGCTCTGCATTCGTCGCCGGCCGACGACGCCGCCTCGGGCGTGCGGCCGTGGAGCACGACGTTGTAGCCGTCCTTCGCCAGGCGCAGCGCGATCGCACGGCCGATGCCGCGCGACGAGCCGGTGACCAGCACCCATTTGCGACCTTGATCCGCCGTCACGTGTTCTCTTTTAGGTATGCGTGGACGTCGAGCGGGCGAAACGCCTTGATCTCGCCCCAGGCGAGTTTGCAACCGGACTCATGGATCGCGCAATCGAAGGCATACAGCCGGTCTTCTTCCCAGAGCGTGACGTGGGCCGAGATCTCAAGCGTTGCGCCGATCGGGAAGGCCGCCACGCTCGACTCGTAGCGCCGCGTGCCGATCAGGAAGCCGATGCGCGGCGACTGGCCTTTCTGCAGGAGCTCGATGCCGGAATAGACGCCCATCGCCTGCGCCATGTACTCCAGACCGACCCACGCGGGGACGCCGTCGTCGGCGCAGAACAGCGAGTCACGCCGAATGCGGACGCGACAGCGGACCGCTTCGGCTTCGTAGTCGACGAGCTCGTCGATCAAGAGCATCTCGCCCCGATGCGGCAGGGTCTGCTCGGGCGTATAGGTGAAGCCCGGCTTCAGGCCGATCATCTGGCGCCGAGCGGTGCGGACTCCACCGCGATCGAATAGCCGAACTCGTAGTTCGACAGCCAGAGCTTGCCGCTCCACGGATCGGTGCCGGCGTAGTGCACTTCTTCGTAGAGCTTGCCGCTGCGCTTCACGCGGCGCGTGCCGGCGGTCGGCTCGCCGATCGCATAGGTGCTGTTCTGCGTCGCGGCCTGCAGCGCCGTCAGCGGCCACAGCGCGAGCTGCAGATCGGCGAGCATGCGGCGCGCGTCGATCGCGTCCGGCAGTCCCGGCAGCTTCTCGGTCTTCAGCCGCTCGCCGTCGTAGTCGATGGTGAACAGGCGCACGCCGACCGCATTCAAGCCCACGACCTGCAGATGCGCCTGCGTCACGTCGAGCACGACCGACAGCGTCGCCTCCTGATCGCGGTACGAAACGTTGAGCACCTGTTGCACGGATCGCTCAGTGCCCAGCGTCGACGGCGGCAGCACAGGGAAGATCTCCGGCGCGCTCTGCACGGTCTGCTCGTGCGCGCAGGCACTGAGGAGGATGGCGATGGCAGCGAGCGCGTGGCGCATCACATTCCTTTCTGTACGGCTTGATGCAGCACGTCGAGCCGGTGCAGCGTCTTCGGGCCGGTGTACGGATTGTTCTGATCCCACGCGTAACCCGCGAGCACCGAGCACAGGTGCCGCTTGATGCCAGGATCCTTCTTCTCGTAATAGATGATGTCCTGCAGGCGGCAGTCGTACCAGGTGTCGACGAAGGCGCGGAACGTCTCGACGCCGTAGCGCAGCGGCTCCTCGAACTCCTTCTTCCAGTCGACCGCGCCGCCTTTCAGCTGCTTCTCGACCAGCGGCGCCGCCAGATGCGCCGACTTGAGCGCGATCGTCACGCCGGAGGAGAACACCGGATCGAGGAACTCGGCCGCGTTGCCGAGCAGCGCGAAGCCGTTGCCGGACATCGTCGACACGTTCGCCGAATAGCCTTTCAGCTCGCCGACCGGGCGGAACGGCTTGTGGTTCTTCAACAGCTCACGCAGCTCAGGATCGTCGTTGGTCAGCGCCCACAGCCGCTCTTCGAACGTCTTGCCGCGCGATTCCAGGTGCGCCTGATCGCCGACGACGCCCATCGACGACAGTCCGTTGGAGAACGGGATCAGCCAGAACCAGATGTCGCGGAATTCCGGATGCGTGGTGACGCGGATCTTCTGCCGATCGAAAGCGCCGGAGGGGATGTTGTCGTGGATCTGCGTGTAGTAGGCGATGCGGAACGCCTGATTGGACGGCGACTCGAGCTTGAGCAGGCGCGGCAGCGTGCGGCCGAAGCCGGATGCGTCGAGCACGAACTTCGGGCGATGCTCCTCGAGCTTGCCGTCCTTGTCCTTCGCGGTGATCACCGGTGTGCTGCCTGCAAAATCCGCGGCGACGATCTCGACTTCATAGCGCACCTGCGCGCCCATGCGGATCGCTTCGTTGATCAGGATGTGGTCGAAGTCGGCGCGGATCACCTGATAGGTGAAGCCGTAACCCGGCGAGCTCTTCTGCGCGAAGTTGAACTCGTCGTACTTGCCGCGCCACGCGAAGGCGGCGCCGCTCTTGTACTGGAAATTGGCGGCCTGCACGGCTTCGAGCATGCCGGCCTGGTCGATCAGGACCAGGCTTTGCGCGAGCAGCGACTCGCCGATGGAGAACCGCGGGAATTTCTGCTTTTCGAGGACCAGCACCTTGAAGCCGCGCTGCACCAGCAACGCGGCGGCGACGGAGCCGGAAGGGCCGGCGCCGATGATGAGGACATCAGTCATGGGTCGATCTAGTTATAGGAGGTGAAACGGGCGGCAAGTGTGCCGGAAGCGCAACGGCTTGGGCAACGACGAGCGCCCCAAAGATCCCGATCGCGAGCGTGAGGCCGAAACTGTGGATGAACGGCGTGCCGGAGAACGCGAGCAGGCCGAAGGAAAGCAGCGCGGTGGCGGCGCTCACGAGTACGGCGATCAGGCTCGACAGCGGCGAGCTGCGACCTTCGCGCAGGAAGATCGCGTAGTCGATGCCGATGCCGAGCACGAGGAGCAGCGCGAAGGTCGAGAAGAGATTCACGCTTTGGCCGAGCACACCGAACATCCCGAGCGTGGCGAGACAGGCCGCAGCCGGACTCGCGACGACGCGCAGCGCGCCACTCGCGCCATAGCGCAGGCTGAAGAAGAGAAACACCGCGACGTGCCCGGCCGCGAGCACCCAGAGCATGATCCGCTGATAGCGCCCGAGCAGCTCGCTGATGTCGCCGACCTTGTCGACGACGCGGATGCCGCTCGCGGGATCGGTGAGCGCCTTCAATGCGTCGAGATCGCGGATGCCGCCGAGCGTGACGACGTCGGCTTGCCCGAGCCAGAGATGTCGATACGCCGCTGCAGCGGGACTTGCGAGCCATTGCTGCGGCTCGAGCCGCAGCGTGAGCTGCGATCGCGCTTGCTCGACGCGCGTCTTGATCGCTGCTGCATCGAAGCCGAGCTCGGCGAGGATGCGCGGGTAGAGCCCATTCTCCGAGTACACGGTCTTCGCGAGCAGCTCGGCGTTCTCGTCCTGCGTCTTGCGCGACGGCAGCGCGCGTGTGAGCGCGGCGTACGACGCAATCGCGCCGCGCTCCTTCAGCGCATCGAGCTTCGGTCGCAGCGCTTCTTCGCGCTCGAGCAATTCTTCGGTGCTCGCGCCCTGCACGAGCACGAACTGCGATTCGGTCGCGTTGCCCATCAGCGATCGCACGCGCTTCTCGCCGTCGATGAGGTTCTTCGGCGACGCCTGCATCAGGCGCAGGTCGTTCTCGACCTTGAGGCGCGGGAGTCCGATCGCGGCAATGACGGCGATGACTGCAAGAAAAAGCGTCGGCCTGAAGGCCGACCCACGAGGCATCAAGGCGTGGAGTGCGCGCTCGATCCACGGCCACATCGGCGGCGCTTGCGGCGGGCGCATCAGCGGGAACAGGCACAGCACGCAGCCGCACGCGGTCGCGAGACCGGTCGCGGAGAACGTCGCGATCTGTCGCAGCGCGGGGAAGGGCGTCGCGGCGAGAACAGCGTACGCAACGAGCGCAGTGCCGAGTCCGAGCAGCACGCCCGGCGTGACCTGTCGCAACGCATCCGGACCGGTCCAGCGCTTCGGCACGCGGAACGCGTCGGTGAGGAAATAAGTGGAGTAGTCGGCCGCGACGCCGATCAGGCTCGCGCCGAACACCAGCGTCAGCAGATGCACACGGCCGAACACGAGATGCGAGACCGTGAGCGCCGCGACGACGCCGAGCGCGATCGATCCTGCGGACATCATCACCGGCCGCATCGAGCGATGGACGAAGAGGAGCAGCAGGATCGTGCCGACGAGCGAGACCGTGCCGAAGGTCGCGACTTCCTGATGCGCTTTGCGCGCGGCATACGCCGCGTGCGGCAGCAATCCGGACGAGAGGACTTCGGAGCCGGCCGCGTTTGCTTGCGCAATCGCCGTGTCGAGTGCCGGCGTCGCCTGCTGCTGCACGTCGGTGGCGAACGGGCTGCCGCGCGTCTCCGCGATCACCAGCAGCCAGTGCTTGCCTTCGCCGTCGGTCGCGGGAACGCCGTTGTCGAGGGTGAGCGCGCCGAGCGACGGGACCTGATCGAGCAGGAAATCGCTGAACAGGCCGAGCGGATCCTCGGCGATCGGCACCGGACGTAGCAGGCTCGCCGGCGTGTAGATCGCGCGCCGCGCATCGTTGAGCACGGATTCCGGATCGGATCGCAATCGCTCGCCGTCGCGCGCCGACAGCAAGACCGTCTGGAACGGTCGATACGCATCGATCGTATCGGCCAGCCGCGATTGCACTTCGAGCTGGACGTCGGCGAAGGCGGGAGATTCGCGCAGCGATGCGGCGAAATTGCCGGCGGCCTTGCGGGCAATGGTTCCGTCGGCGGCGCCGATCAGGAACAGCGTCTTGCGACCGGCTTGCTCGGAGAACTCGCGCAGGGCGAGATCGACGCCCGGGTCGTGCTGGTCCTTGGGCAGGAGCGCGAGGAGGTCGGTCTCGAGCTGCAGGCACGGACGTACATCGAGGAGGAAGAACGCGACCAGCGCCGCCATCAGCGCGGCCCAGGCGGCGAAGCGCAGGCGCAGGGTCATGTCACGTAACTGTAAAGGAGCGGAGGCATGCTGCGCGCGCTACAAAACCAGGGCGAGGGATACAGCATGAAAAAGATTTATGGCGCTGCGGCGATGGCCGCGGCATTGCTTTCGGGTTGCGCCACCAAGGGTGCGTGGATGGGCGCGGAGGCGGAGAAGGCCTACGACAAGGACCTCGAGGTCCAGCGTCTCGCGTCGATCCTCAACAACGACGACTACTACGAGATCCACAAGGACGGCCGGCTACGTGATCTCCGACGCGAAGGACTACAAGAACTTCGTCAAGCTCGGCGAGATGCCGCTTGCGGTCACCAAGTTCGGCGCCGGTCCCAACGGCGAGACGGTGAAGATGTCGCTCACCAAGAACGAGACCAAGGGCATGGAGAAGAAGGCCGGGTTCCGCGGCGGCGCCCAGAACCTGTACGAAGGCACCGTCGAAGGCTTGAACAAGGGCTTCTTCGGCTTCGTGATGACCGGCGACCACTACTACGTGTTCGACAACTGGAATCAGCTCGCGAGCTTCCGCAAGTCCGGTCAGATGACGACTGCCGACAGCGGCACGGCGCCCGATGGCAAGCCGGTAAGCTACGCGTTCACGTCGACCGAGCTCGAGAAGCGCTTCCAGGACCTCAACGCGCAATAACCTCGTCATTCCCGCGAAGGCGGGAATCCAGTTTTGAACGGGGTCCCCGCCTTCGCGGGGACGACGAACATTACAGCGCCCGCTCCGGAAAATCCGTGAACACGCCGTCGGCGCCGAGCTTGCGCATCTGCGCGATCTCGTCGGGCTCGTTGACCGTGTAGACGTAGACCTTCATGCCGCGCGCTTTGGCATCGGCGATGAGCTGCGGGTCGGCGAACTCCTCGGAGATGTTGAGGGCCTGCGCCGACAGCTCGCCGGCTTCCGCGGCCCATTCGAGCGGCACGCCGCACAGGAGCACGCCGATCGGGATCTCCGGCGCCGCCTGCCGGAAGATCTCGAGCTCGGGCAGATGGAACGACGAGACCAGGAATTGCTCGGGCTTCCAGCCGTCGGCGAGGTAGCGGCGCAACAGCTCCGCGGTGGCCTCGCCGGTGCCGCCGGGCGTCTTCAATTCGACGTTGATCGGCACGCGCTGATCGACCAGATCGATGACCTCGTCGAGCGTGGGCACCTGCTGGCCGAGTCCCGCGTCCAGCCCGCGGATGTAGTCGAAGCTGCGATCGGCGACGCGGCCGCTGCCGTTGGTGGTGCGCTCGAGCCGCAGATCGTGGATCACCAGGAGCGCGCCCGACGGATGCTGCTGCACGTCGAGCTCGACCATCTGCGCGCCGAGACGGATCGCGGTATCGAACGACAGCAGCGTGTTCTCCGGCGCGTGACCGCGCGCGCCGCGATGACCGATGGAGAGGAATCGGTCGGCGGGCATGACGGTTACTTCGCCGGCACGGTGAGGATCTTCATCGTGTTGGTGCCGCCGGCCTGGCCGGTGAAGTCGCCCTTGGTCGTCAGCACGCGCGCGCCCGGCTTCAGCGCGCCGGTGTCGCGCAACAGCGCGAGCGCTTCCTCGGTCGGCTTCTGCGCTTCGAGCGAGCTTGGCGTGAATGCGATCGGGAACACGCCGCGGCAGAGCGCCATGCGCCGGCGCGTGCGCTCGTGGCGGGTCATCGCGTAGATCGGGATCTGCGTTTCGGTGCGTGACATCAGGAGCGCGGTCGAGCCCGACTCGGTCAACGCGATGATCGCCTCGGCGTGCATGTGGTACGCGGTCCAGGTCGTCGCCATCGCGATCGCCTCGTCGGTGCGCGCGAAGTGCGTCGCGATCTGCGCCATCGAGCGGATCGGCGGCTTGGTGCTCTCGGCGCCGATGCACACGCGCGACATCGCCTCGACGACCTTCACCGGATATTTTCCGGTCGCGGTCTCCGCCGAGAGCATCACCGCGTCGGTGCCGTCCATCACCGCGTTGGCGACGTCGAGCACCTCCGCGCGCGTCGGGATCGGATTGGCGATCATCGACTCCATCATCTGCGTCGCGGTGATCACCAGCCGGTTCTGCTCGCGCGCCATCGCGATGATCCGCTTCTGCCAGCCGGGGAGCTCGGCGTCGCCGATCTCCACGCCGAGATCGCCGCGCGCGACCATCACGACGTCGGAGGCGCCGATGATCGCGTCGAGGTCGCGCAGCGCTTCGGCGCGCTCGATCTTCGCGCACAGCGCGGCGTGCCCGCCGGCGTCGCGCACGAGCTGACGCGCTTCGTGCATGTCGGCCGCGGTGCGCGGGAACGACACGGCGATGAAATCGGCGGCGAGCGCGCAGGCGTGGCGCAGATCGGCGCGATCCTTGTCGGTCAGCGCGGCCGCGGAGAGTCCGCCGCCAAGCTTATTGATGCCCTTGCGATTCGACAGGATGCCGCCGATGACGACGGTCGTGTAGATGCGCGTGCCGTCGACCTTCTCGACGCGCAGCGTGATCGCGCCGTCGTTGAGCAGCAGCGTGTCGCCGGGCACGGTATCGCGCGGCAGGAGCTCGTAGGCGCAGCCGACGCCATGCACGTCGCCGGCGTTGGCGCCCATCGCGGTGTCGAGCAGGAAGCTCGCGCCCTCCACGAGCTCGACGGGGCCGGCGGCGAACGATTCGATGCGGATCTTCGGGCCCTGCAGGTCGGCGAGCACGCCGACGTCGCGGCCGAGCTCGGCGGCCGCCTTGCGCACGTCGTCGGCACGGCGGGCGTGATCCTCGGCCTTGCCGTGCGAGAAATTGAGCCGGACCACGTCGACGCCGGCGGCGATGAGCTTGCGCAGGGTTCGCGGATCGTCGGTGGCGGGTCCGAGGGTCGCGACGATCTTGGTGCGGCGTGACATTTTGTTATTCGGGGGCCAAACAGGCCGGATTCAGCTTCGATTAAGCTTAGCGCCCGAAGATGAAAGTTGCTTGAGCCGCGCTCCGCGCGCGACCTGCGGGAAGGAGAATCCAATGTCGAGAACCATCGTCCAGGCTTGCGCCGCGCTGCTTGCGTACGCGCTGATCCCCACTGCGTTCGCCGATGACGTGAAGGCAAGCAGTGGCGGCGGCGACAGCGCGCGCGACATCTTCTACACGGGCATCTACGCCGAGCGCGTGACGACCGGCTTCGACGGCATCGGCGCGGCGATCAATCTCAACGGCGTCGCCGGCGCGCGCATCCCGACCATCGATTGGATCGGCGCGGAGCTCGCGATCGGTTCGACCATCATTCCCGGAAAGAACGACAACCCGAGCGGCGGCATCCTCGGCAAGGTCGATTGCATCGGCGGCGTGCCGAACGTGCCGCCGGGCTGCACGATCCCGGGCGGCGGTGGCGGTGGCGGCGGGAACAGCAACGCGCCCCCCGGCAGCGAAGGCGATTTCGGGATGACGACCATCGCCATCCAGCTCGCGCTGCGCAGTCCCGGCCGCTTCTACGCGACGGGCAAGTTCGGCTATCGCTATCTGATCACCACGTTCAACGAGCTGGACGACAAGCGCAGCGGCACGCAGTGGAGCGGTGGTCTTGGCTGGCGCTGGGGGCAGACGCTTTCCGGCGTGGAGATCATGTATACCGACTATGGCGCGCAGCTCCACGGCATCAACGTCGGCATCGTCTACGGATTCGGCGGTCATTACTAAGTGACGACGTTCGGCACGCCGCTCACCGACGGCGCGACCCGGATCCTGCTGCTCGGCTCGGGCGAGCTCGGCAAGGAAGTCGTCATCGAGGCGCAGCGCTTCGGCTGCGAGTGCATCGCGGTCGATCGCTATGAGAATGCGCCGGCGATGCAGGTCGCGCATCGCTCCCACGTGATCAAGATGCTCGACGGCGCCGAGATCCGGCGCGTGGTCGAGAAAGAGAAGCCGCACTTCATCGTCCCCGAGATCGAGGCGATCCACACGCCGACGCTGATCGAGCTCGAGCGCGAGGGCTACACGGTGATGCCGACCGCGCGCGCCGCGCGCCTGACGATGGATCGCGAAGGCATCCGCCGTCTCGCCGCGGAAGAATTGAAATTGCCGACGTCGCCGTATCGCTTCGCGGGCAACGAAGCCGATTATCGCGCGGCGGTGCAGGCGATCGGCACGCCCTGCGTGGTGAAGCCGGTGATGTCGTCCTCGGGGAAAGGGCAGTCGACAGTGGAAAGCGCCGACGACATCGGCGAAGCCTGGGAGTACGCGCAGTCCGGCGGACGCACCGGCGCCGGTCGCGTGATCGTCGAGGGCTTCATCGAGTTCGACTACGAGATCACGATGCTGACCGTGCGCCACGCGGGCGGCACCAGCTTCTGTCCGCCGATCGGGCATCTGCAGATCGACGGCGACTATCGCGAGTCCTGGCAGCCGCATCCGATGAGCGAGCGTGCGTTGAAGCGCTCGCAGGAGATCGCGAAGATCATCACGGACAATCTCGGCGGGCGCGGCATCTTCGGCGTCGAGCTGTTCGTCAAAGGCGACGACGTGATCTTCAGCGAAGTCTCGCCGCGACCGCACGACACCGGGCTCGTCACGCTGATCTCGCAGGATCTCTCCGAGTTCGCGCTGCACGTCCGCGCGATCCTTGGACTGCCGATCCCGAGCATCCGGCAGCGCGGACCTTCCGCGTCGTGCGCGATCCTGATCGAAGCCGATCGCAAGGCCCCGAAGTTCTCCGGCGCCGATGCCGCTCTGCGCGAGCCCGACACGATGCTGCGGCTGTTCGGCAAGCCCGAGATCGCCGGCAAGCGGCGCATGGGCGTGGCGCTCGCGATCGATTCGGATCTCGAGGCGGCGAGGGCGAAGGCGCGCCGCTCTGCGAGCGCGGTCACACTCGCGTAAGACTTCGCGGAACTTTTTCGCAGAACGCCAAGCCTGAACTCCTGAGGGCCGCGACGGTCGCGGCCGCCCACAGGGAGATTTACCCATGAAGCACTGGAAGCTGCTGTGTGCAGTGGCGTCGGCTTTTGCCGTGCAAGGCGTGGCCCACGCCGGACTGCTCGGGCCCATCGAGAACCAGTACATCGTCGTGCTGAAGTCGAAGACGCTGCCGGGACCCGCGGCGGTGCGACCCGTCGCGCAGAACCTGCTCGGGCGCGTCGGCGGCGGCGATCTGCTCTGGGTTTACGGGAATTCGTTGAACGGCTTTGCGGTGCGCATCCCGGCGGTCGCCGCCGCGGCGCTCGCGGACAATCCGCTGGTCGCGTACGTCGAGCAGGATCAGAATTTCCAGCTCGTCACCACGCAAACCAATCCGCCGTCGTGGGGCCTCGACCGCATCGACCAGGCGGCGCTGCCGCTCAATCAGATGTACACGTACGGCGGCACCGGAGCCGGCGTGAAGGTGTACGACATCGATACCGGCTTGCGCTCCACGCACACGGACTTCGCCGGTCGCGTGTTGCCCGGCCGCAACTTCGCGAGCAAGGGCACGGGCTTCCTCTGCGTGAACTTCGGTTTTAATTGCCCCGCGGCGAATCCGACCGACACCAGCGACTGCAACGGCCACGGCACGCACACCGCGGGTACCGCGGTGGGCACGACCTACGGCGTCGCCAAGGGCGCGAAGATCGTTCCCGTCAGCGTGTTCGGCTGTGGCAACTCCACTGCGACCTCGACGATCATCGCCGGCGTCGATTGGGCGACGGGTGATCACCAGGCCGGCCAGCCGGCAGCCGCGAACATGAGTCTGGGCGGCGCGGCGTCGGCGGCGATGGACACGGCAGTGCAGAACCTGATCAACGACGGCGTCACCGTCGCTGTTGCGGCAGGCAACGACAGCGGCGGCGATGCGTGCGGGACGTCGCCGGCCGACGTGCCGGGCGCGATCACGGTCGGATCGACCGACAGCAACGACGCACGCTCGTCGTTCTCCAACATCGGCACCTGCGTGGACCTGTTCGCGCCCGGTGGCAGCATCACCTCGACTTGGAACACGAGCGACACGGCGAGCAACACGATCAGCGGCACGTCGATGGCGACGCCGCACGTGACGGGCGCCGCCGCGCGCTATCTCGCGGCGAATCCGACTGCGACGCCGGCGCAGGTGCAGAGCGCGATCGTCGCCGCGGCGACGACGGGCGTGGTCGGCAATCCCGGTGCCGGATCGCCGAACCGGCTCCTCTTCGTGAGCCCCACAGGGCCCTGATTCAAGGAAGATCCGCGGGGACGGGCCTTCGGGCCCGTTCTTGCCTTGTAGGCTGATTCCTACAGGTCGGTAGGAGATTTGCCATCGCGGCTGGCGTCTCGCCCACGCGACAATCGGGCAGGGCCTCGGGGGAGGCCGCATCACGGACAGGGACAGTCGATGCGCATTGCGCACCTCGCGTACGGACGCGACAACAATTTCAACCTCCTGCGACTCGTCGCCGCGTGCATGGTGATCTACGCGCATGCACACACGATCGCGCAGGGCTTCGTCGACGGGATCCCGAACTGGTCGGGCGACGCGCTCTACGACCTGACCGGCATGGATTCGGGCCGCATCGCCGTGCAGGTGTTCTTCATCATGAGCGGCTTCCTGGTTGCGCAGAGCGTGACCCGCAGCGGCTCGCTCAAGGAATTCTTCATCGCCCGCGCGTTGCGCCTGATGCCGGCGCTGATCATGGCGGTGCTGGTGTGCGTGTTCGTGATCGGCCTGTGCTTCACGACGAAGTCGGCGTCCCAGTACCTCGTCAGCGGCGAGGTCAAGCACTTCCTCTTCTATAACCTCGCGCTGATGAACAACCCGCCGGCCCAGTTCCTGCCGGGCGTGTTCGAGCAGCTGCCGTACGACCATGTTGTGAATGGATCGCTGTGGACGCTGCCGTGGGAAGCGCTGATGTACGTGACGCTCGCGGGACTGTTCGCGATCGGCCTGCTGCAGCGGCGCCTGGCGGTCGCGATCGGCTTCGCTGCGGTCTTCGTCGCGTTCTGCTTCAGCCGGGAGAACCTGTTGCCCATGGTGAAGTACCTCCCGCTCGCAGTCGCCTTCACGAGCTTCTTTTTCCTCGGGGTGCTCGCGTGGCTGTATCGCGACCGCATCTCGATGTCGGGAACGACGGTGACGATCGCGGTGGTGCTGCTCCTCGCCTCGCTCCTGCTGTTCAAGGCATCCGTGCTCGTGCGCAGCGCCTATCCATTCTTGCTGGCCTACTCCGCGCTGGGCGTCGCGCTCGTGCCTGGCGGCGCGATCCGCGGCTTCAACCGGATGGGCGACTACTCCTACGGCGTCTACGTCTACGGCTTCCCGCTGCAGCAGTCGCTGATGGCGCTGCATCCGGAATACACCGCGCTGCAGGTCGGCTTCTACGGGCTGGCGCTGGTGCTGCTGCTGGCGGTGCCCTCGTGGCATCTGCTGGAGAAGCCGATGCTGTCCTTGAAGAAGTACGGTCGCAGCCGCGCCGCGATCGGCTACACTGCGGCCAGAGCCACTTCCTGACCCGAAAAGCGCATGCGCCGCGCGCTGGCCGACTGGCTGGCCGGCCGTGACAACAACTTCAACCTGATCCGGGCGATCGCCGCATCGCTCGTCATCTATTCGCACAGCTTCGCGTTCAAGCTCGGCTACGACGCGCGCGGCCAGGCGCATCACGAAGGCGACTTCCTGTTCGACTTCGCGCATCTGGAGTCGGGCAAGTTCGCCGTGCAGGTGTTCTTCGCGATCAGCGGCTTCCTCGTCGCGCAGAGCTGGGAGAACAGCGCGACCTGGCGACGCTTCGCCGCCGCGCGCGTGCTGCGCATCTTCCCGGGTCTCGTCGCCTGCCTGCTGCTGCTCGCGTTCGTGCTCGGTCCGGCGTTCACCACCTTGCCGATCGGCGACTACCTCACGCATCCGCGCGTCTACAGCTTCATCGCGGTGGACGCGACGCTGCTGCGCATCCAGCTGCAGTACTGCCTGCCGGGCGTGCTGGAGAACACGTTCGGCGGCTGCGCGCTCAACGTGCCGCACTGGACGCTGCCCTGGGAAGTGATGATGTACATCTCGCTCGGGACGCTCGGCGTCCTCGGCGTGCTCGCGCGGCGCGGCCTGGTGCTCGCCGCGAGCATCGCCATGCTGATCGCGTTCCGCGTCGGCGCCGACGTCCTGCAGATCCAGGACTGGCGCCTGATCTATCCGATCTCGTTCGGATGCTTCTTCTATTCGGGGACGCTCCTCTGGCTCTATCGCGATCGCGTGCCGCTCGATGCGCGCACGCTCGTCGTGGCCGTCATCGTGCTGATCGTCGCGATGGGAACCATGCACACCCATGCGATCGGACGCTGGCTCTACATCCCGCTGCTCGCGTACTGCGTGCTCGGGCTTGCGCTGGTGCCGGCCGGGCCGGTCCGCGCCTACAACCGCTTCGGCGATTACTCGTACGGCATCTACATCTATGGCTACGCGGCACAGCAGGTCGTGATGCAGCTGCTGCCGCAGCTGTCCGCCAATGGCCTGACGCTGGTTTCGATCGCAGCGGTCCTCGTGGTGGCGGTGCCGTCGTGGCACTTCCTCGAAAAGCCCGTGCTGCGCCTGAAAGGTCGGGCCGAAAGGCGGGAACCCGTCCCGGCCGGCGCGCCTCAAATGTGACATGAGGAACTGGAAGATCCTGCTGCTCGTGGCCGGCGTCGCCCTGACGGCGAGCTGCGCCCAGGATCGGGGCCGCCCGGGTGTCGCGTCGCGTGCCTTCGATTGCTACGACTGGTGGCCGTACGTCTATTCGGCGCCGATGGACTGCTGGTACGGGCCGCACGCCTGGTACGACCCGGGCTATTTCTATTACCAGCCGTACCCGGCGTACTCGTACGGCGCCCCCATCGGCGCGGGCCCCGGTCGCGTGGCCCCGCGGGTGGAGCGTCCGCGACCGCTGGCAGGGCGTGAGCGGCGTCCGCTCGAAGGGCCCGAACCGGACGCGCTGCCGGTGCCGATCCCACGCCCGCCGCGCACATTGCCGCCCTGACGCAGGACCAACGGAACACCGGCAAGTCGCGTAGAATGCGCGCCCTCGCGCGGGGTTCCCCCGCCAGCTCCCGGTAGCGCTTCGTGATTCAGAATCTCCGCAACATCGCCATCATCGCCCACGTCGATCATGGCAAGACCACGCTGGTCGACAAGCTCCTGCGCCAGTCCGGCACCCTCGAGGAGCGCACCGATCTCGGCACGCGGCTGATGGACTCCAACCCGCTGGAGCGCGAGCGCGGCATCACCATCCTCGCCAAGAACACGGCGATCCGCTGGACCGATCCGCGCAACAATCAGCAGTACCGCATCAACATCGTCGACACGCCCGGGCACGCCGACTTCGGCGGCGAAGTCGAGCGCGTGCTGTCGATGGTCGACTCGGTATTGCTGCTCGTCGACGCGGTCGACGGCCCGATGCCGCAGACGCGCTTCGTCACGCAGAAGGCCTTCAACATGGGCCTGCATCCGATCCTCGTGGTCAACAAGATCGACCGCCCCGGCGCGCGCCCGCACTGGGTGATCGACCAGGTGTTCGATCTGTTCGACAAGCTCGGCGCGACCGACGCGCAGCTCGACTTCCCGATCGTCTACGCCTCGGCGCTGAACGGCTACGCCGACTTCGACGCCGCCGCGCGCGAAGGCGACATGACGCCGCTGTTCCAGACCATCATCGACAAGGTGCCGGCGCCCGACGTCGACGTCGACGGCCCGTTCCAGATGCAGATCACCTCGCTCGCGTACTCGAGCTACGTTGGCGTCATCGGCACCGGCCGCATCAAGCGCGGCACGATCAAGACCAATAGCCCGGTTGCGGTCGTCGGCCGCGACGGCTCGCAGCGCAACGCGAAGGTGCTGCAGGTGCTCGGCTTCATGGGGCTGGAGCGCACCGAAGTACCGCAGGCGCAGGCCGGCGACATCGTCGCGCTCACCGGCATCGAGGACCTCGGCATCTCCGAGACGGTGTGCGATCCGAAGAGCGTCGAAGGCTTGCCGACGCTGCAGGTCGACGAGCCGACCATGAGCATGACCTTCGAGGTGAACAAGTCGCCGTTCGCCGGCAAAGAAGGCAAGTTCGTCACGTCGCGCCAGATCGGCGAGCGCCTCGAGCGCGAATTGAAGACCAACGTCGCGCTGCGTGTGGAACCGACCGACAGCCCCGATCAATTCAAGGTGTCGGGCCGCGGCTTGCTGCATCTCGGAATTCTTCTGGAGAACATGCGCCGCGAAGGCTACGAAGTCGCCGTGTCGCGTCCTCACGTGATCCTGAAGGAGATCAACGGACAGACCTGCGAGCCGTACGAATTGCTCGTCGCCGACGTCGAGGACAAGGATCAGGGCGGCGTCATCACCGGGCTCGCCGAGCGCGGTGGCCAGATGAAGAACATGGTGCCCGACGGCAAGGGCCGCGTGCGCCTCGAGTACTCGATCCCGACGCGCGGGCTGATCGGCTTCCAGACCGAGTTCATGTCGATGACCTCGGGCACCGGTCTGCTGTTCCACAACTTCGATCACTACGGTCCGAAGGTGGAGAGCGACGTCGGCCAACGCCACAACGGCGTGCTGATCGCCAACGAGCCGGGCATGGCGGCGGCTTACGCGCTGTTCAACCTGCAGGATCGCGGCCGTCTCATGTGCGAGCACGGCGACAACGTCTACATGGGCCAGATCGTCGGCATCCACTCGCGCGACAACGATCTCGTGGTCAACGTGATCAAGGGCAAGAAGCTCACCAACATCCGCGCGGCCGGCGCCGACGAGAAGCTGATCATGACGCCGCCGGTGAAGTTCTCGCTCGAGCAGGCGCTCGAGTTCATCAACGAGGACGAGCTGGTCGAGCTCACGCCGCAATCGATCCGCATCCGCAAGCGCTTCCTGACCGAGCACGAGCGCAAGAGAGCCGAAAAAGTAGAAGCCTGATGCGCGGTGTGGCAGCGTGATGCGATGAAGCAACACGCTGCCCTGATCGCGGCACTCGCGCTGCTGGCGGCGCCCTATGCGATCTGGAGCTTCAGCGGCCAGCCGGCGCATCTCGGCGATGATCCGCTGGACTACCTGATGATGGCGCGTCACTACGCGCCCTATTGGCCGCACGATGCCGTGCTCGCCCAGTTCGCGGCGCAGAGCCGCTTCCCGCCGCTATATCCGCTGATCCTCGCTTTCACCGGCGGGGCGGCGAACTTCTATGCGGCGCACGAGATCACCACTGCGCTGCTCTTCCTCGCCGTCGTCGCGCTCTACGCATGGCTGCGGATCGAGCGGGTCGCGTCGGCAGGCGCGGCGGCGATCGCCCTGCTCACGCTGCTGCTGCCGTCGACCTGGCTGCTCGCGCTGTCGACGCAATCGGAGTTTGCGTATCTCGCCTTCAGCGCGCTGGCGCTCACGGCGTTCGCGCTGCATCGGCGGGATGGCGCTGCTCGCATGTTGTATCTCGCTGCGGCTGCGACGGCTGCTGCCGTTCTCACCCGCACGATCGGCATCGCGCTGCTTCCCCCGTTGCTGCTGTCGCTCCTGCAGCGACGTGATCGGCAAGGCCTGATTGCGCTCGCCATCGCGCTGGCGCCGGCCCTCGTCTGGCACGTGGCTCACCGCCCGCAGGTCGGCTACGACGCGGCGCTGTCGATCTACTATGGCAAGGACTTCCTGCGGCATCTCGCCCCGCAGGTCCTCAACGAAGCGCTGACCCTGCGCCAGGCGCTCAGCGAGGACCTGTCGCGCTGGAACACGCTGCAGCGCTTCTGCGATCTGCTCGCGATCGTGATTATCGCGATCAACGTGCGGCGCGCGCTTCGGCTGCACGCGGACGCGGTCTATGCGCTGGGCTTCCTCGGGATCCTGCTCGTCTGGCCATATCCCGAAGTCGCCGGGCGGCTGCTCTGGCCGATCCTGCCGATCGGCCTCGGGCAGATCATGATCGCGATCGGCGGACTGGCCGACGCGCGGCCAGGCTGGGGCGTGCGCTCGCTCGTGGCCGCGGGCTACGTGGCTGCGATCGTGATGATCGTGCTGCCGACGTTGGCATTCCTGGCAGAGCGCTATCGCACGCCGTCGCTCTCCGGGATCGAGGACGTGAATCGCTATGAGACCTGGTACGCGATCGATCCGGTCGCGGCGGAGAATCGCGTCATCTCGATCCGCGGCCTGATGCATGCCATGGCCGATGTCGCGAATGACGTGCCGTCCGGCGAATGCGTGATCAGCGTGCAGCCAGAGGACGTGACCTGGTTCTCCGGACGCCTCGGCGTGCCGCCGCCGCCGGATGCGATCCCGAGCCCGCGCTTCGAGGAACGGCTGCTCGCGACGGGCTGCCGTTACCTGTTCATGTACAGCGCGTCACACCCGATGTTCCCGATGTTGCACCCGCTGCATCGGGTGAAAGACCGCGTCGACGTACTGGAGATCTCAGTGATCGACGGCCTCACCCCTGAGGACAAGAAGACTGTCGCTGTCACCGCGCGCTTGCGCTGAGGCTCAACTCCGTTTCGATCGCGCCGGCGTCGCTAGAGTGAAGCCATTGACGCGCGAGTTCGGGTCGAGGCGCCTACGGGCTGGCGCGGTCGTCGCGCGATCTCATCGCGCGCACGAAATCCTCCAGCCGCCGTCCGGCTTCGTCGGGGTACGCGCGTCCGGTGACGAGCGCGCTTTCGATGCGATCGAGCCGGAAGTTGCGGAAGTCGACGCGCAGCTCGCACCACGCCGCGAGCGTCCAGGTGCTGCCCCAGTAGTACAAGCCGAGCGGCCACACGTGCCGCGTGCTCGCCGATTCCTTGCCGTCGCGATAGTCGAGCAGCGCGACTTCGCGCCGCGCGATCGCATGGCGAAGCGTGTCGAGCGTGTCGCCGAAATTCTTCGGCGCGAAGGACAGCGCGTAGAGACGCGTACGTTCCAGCGCGACCCGCTTTTCCGGCGGCAGCGCGGTCGAGATCTTCGCGAGCGCGAGCTCCGCCGCCTTGGCCAGCTCGGGGCTCGCCCACGACTGCACCATGCGCGCGCCGGCGACCAGCGCTTCGATCTCGTCGTAGGAGAACATCAGCGGCGGCAGATCGAAGTCGGGGCGCAATCGATAGCCGACACCGGCCTCGCCCTCGATCGGCACGCCGGTGAGCGTGAGGTCGCGGATGTCGCGATAGACGCTTCGCTGCGAGACATCGAGATAGCCCGCCAGCTGGGCCGCCGTCGTCAGACGGCGACCCCGCAGGTACTGCACGATCTGGAAGAGGCGATCGGCTCGGCGCACGCGGCTTAGTAGAAGAACTGCTCCGAGACAATCTTGCCACCGGCCACGCGATACACGCCGATGTCCTCGAGCTCGATGCGGCCGCGTCCCTTCATCGTGCAGTCGAGCGCGAACGATACGGTGAAGAAATCGCCGGCGATCATCGGATCCGACGTGTGCGCCGCGTGGACGGCCTCGAGCTGCTCGTCGAAGCGCTTGCCCTTGTCGAGGATCGCGACCAGTCCCTTGACCTCGCGCGGCGAGCCCGGCATCTCGCGCGGCTCGACGCTGACCGCGTCCTTGGCGTAGAGCTCCTTCTGCGCTTCAGCGCTCTTGCCCGCGCGGCAGAGCTCGACGAGGCGCTTGGCGACTTGCTGGGTGTTCATGGCGTCACTCCTGGCTGATGGAAAGGAGGCGCCATCGTGCGCGCGGCCTGCTGACAGCGTTCTGTCAGCAGCGTGTCAGCGGTGACGTCGGCGCAGTGCGGCGAGCCAGGCTCGCGCGAGCACCGCGCCGAGCGCGCTCACGGCTGGATTGCGCAGGAGCGGCGCGAGGAAGCGATCGAAGCGCGCGAGCGTTTTCAGCTCGCCATCGTTGCGCAGCACGTCGCGTCGATAAGCGAGCTGCCAGGCATTGTCGCGGATGAAGGCGCCGATCTTCAGCAGCAGCGCCGCGCGCTTCCGGATCGGCAGCGCTGCGAGGTAGCGCTCGATCGCGTCGACCTGCGGCTTGAGATCGAGCCGGCCGTCGGCGCTCGCGTAGACCTTCGGCGCGTTCGCGAAGAAATCGTCGGCGCCGGCCGAGTACAGGCCCATGATCAGCGCCATCAGGGAATAGCGCTCGACGACGCCTTCGGTCTCGAACCGGCGCGCGGAGGTGTGCAGCTCGCCGGGCAGGACGATCCATTCGCCTTGGTCAGCGATTTTCGCCGCGATGCGCTGATCCTCGAGGAACGGCAAGCGCTCGTCGAAGCCGCCGAGCGCGTCGAAGAACGACCGCGCGAGCAGCAATCCCTGATCGCCGTTGATCGTGTTGGCGCGATTGAGCCGCGTCTTGCCTTCGAGATAGCGATAGAACGCCGCGTGTTGCGGCGAGGTTCCGGTGAAGCGCAGCGGAAAATGTCCTGCGACCCGATCGCGTCCGCGCAGCGCGGCGAGGGCATCGGCCAGCAAGCGAGGCGATTCGATTCTTGAATCCGCGTGAAGGAAGAGGAGATGCGTTCCGCTCGCGGCGCGCGCCCCGGCGTTCATCTGCTTGCCGCGGCCGCGCTCGCTGCTGACGACCTTCGCGCCGCCGTCGCGCGCGACTCGCGTGGTGTCGTCGGAGGATCCGCCGTCGGCGACGATGACCTCGCGCTCGACGTCGCGCTGCGCGGCGAGATCAGCGAGCAGCGATGGCAGCGCCCGCGCTTCGTTCAGCGCCGGGATGACGATCGATAGACGCTCGCTCAGGCGGGGGCTGTCGCTGCGGCTTCGTCAGCGAGGCTGGCCCGCGTGCCGCGTGCCTGCTCTGCCAGAAAGTCGGCGATGTGCGGCTCGGCCCAGGAGACGGGGCGGCCGCGCGCATCCGCAGCGACGAAGCCGACGTGGCCGCCGAAGCGCGACAGCTCCAGCGTCACGTCCGGCGCGAGCTCGGTCGCGCCCGGAACGATGTCCGCGGTCATGAACGGATCGTCCAGCGCGTGGAGGATCAGCGTCGGGCGGCGGATGTGGCGCAGGAATTGGCCGTTCGAGCTCCTGGTGTAGTAGTCGAGCGCGTCGGTGAAACCGTTGAGCGGCGCGGTCGAGGCGTCGTCATATTCGATGAAGTCGCGTGCCCGCAGCGCAGCGACGAGATCGAGCCCCGGCGGATGCGGCTTGCCGTGGAATTTCGTCTTGAGGAAGCGCTTCAGGCGACGCAGCATGTGGTTCTGATACAGCCGCGCGACGCCGCGCGACAGGTGCAGCGCGCATTCGTGCAGGCGGAACGGCGCGGAGACGGCGACCGCGGCCGACAGGGGCGAGCGCGCGCCGTCTTCGCCGAGGCACTTGAGCAGCACGTTGCCGCCGAGCGACCAGCCGATCGCGTAGAGCGGCGTCTGCGGCTCCCGGCGCTTCAGCACGGCGAGCACTTCGCGCAGGTCGTGGCTCGCGCCGTGGTGATAGCTCTGGGGCAGGAGATTGGGCTCCCCGCCCGCGCCGCGCTGCAGGAACAGCACGCAGCGGAAGCCGCGCCGCATCAGCTGCTGCGCGGTGCCGCGCAGGTAGTTCGATTCGAAGTCGCCCGACAGGCCGTGGATCAGCACGACGCGCGGGCCGGTGCCCTCGCCAGCGAAGCCCAGGTCGACGAAGTCGCCGTCCGCGAGCGTGAGCCGCTCGGTCCGCAGCGACAGCGCGGGCTGCGGGCGGATGAGGCTCGCGTAGATGGTTTGCGCGTGCGCGGAGCGCAGCAGCGGATGCGGTCGGAAGGCGCTATCGACGATACGGCCGTGCTTCATGCGGGTATTTTGCTAGGATTCGGGCCTTCGCTACACAGACCCACATGCCCGCAGACCCGTTCCCCGCTAGCGACGCACCCGCATGAGTGGCGTCGTTGTGATCGACGACCGCGAGGACTGGCCGGTCGACATCCCGGGCGTCGAAGTGGTCACCGCCTGGGAATACCTCACGCAGGAAGAGCACACGCGCAATCGCGGCGCGCGCATCTACAACCTCTGCCGCGAGCTCGAATACCAGAGCACCGGTTACTACGTGTCGCTGCTCGCCGGCGCGCGCGGACACAAGGTCCTGCCCGACATCACGACGGTCCAGGACCTGAAGCTCGCGGAAAGCCCGCGCGTGCTCAACGACGAAGTCGAGGAATGGGTCCAGCGCAGCCTCGCGCGCATCGGCTCCGCCGAGTACATCCTCAACGTCTATTTCGGCCAGACGCAGGCCAAGCGCCACGAGCGATTGGCGCGCGCGCTGTTCAACCTGTTCCCGGCGCCGCTGCTCAACGCCAAGTTCGTGCATCAGGGCGGCGACTGGCGCGTCACCGTGCTCGGCCCGATGGCGTTGGGCGAAGTGCCGCAGTCGCATTACGACTTCATGTTGAACGCGGCGCGCGAATATTTCGCCCGGCGTCGCCAGCCGCGCGTGCGGCGCGAGTCGTCGCGCTACGACCTCGCGATCCTCGTCAACGACGAGGAGAAGGAGCCGCCGTCGAATGCGAAGGCGCTGAAGAAGTTCGAGAGCGCCGCCGAGGATCTCGGCTTCTCCGTCGAGTTCATCGAGAAGTCCGACTACGGCCAGGTCGCCGAGTTCGACGCGCTGTTCATCCGCGAGACGACCGCGGTCAATCACCACACGTATCGATTCGCGCGGCGAGCCGATCGCGAAGGGTTAGTCGTCGTCGACGATCCGCTGTCGATCCTGCGCGCCGCGAACAAGGTGTTCCTCGCGCAGCTGATGGATCGCCATCGCATCAGCCAGCCCAAGACGCTGATCATCCATCGCGCGAATCTCGGGCGGGTCGCCAAGGAGCTCGGCTTCCCCTGCGTGCTGAAGCAGCCCGACTCGCAGTTCTCCAAGGGCGTGATCAAGGTGCACGACGAGGCGGAGTTGAAGCGCGTCACGCGCGATCTGCTCGAGCGATCGGATCTGATCGTCGCGCAATCCTTCGAGCCGACCGAGTACGACTGGCGCGTCGGCGTGCTCGACGGCCAGCCGCTCTACGCGTGCCGCTACTACATGGCCGAGGACCATTGGCAGGTGGTCAAGCGCAGCGACGACGGGCGCAAGCACGAGGGCAATCACGAGACGCTCGACGTGCGCGACGCGCCGCCGCACGTCCTGCACGTCGCCGTACAGGCGGCGCGCGCCGTGGGCAGCGGCTTGTATGGCGTCGATCTCAAGCAGTTCGGCGATCGTTGCAAGGTGATCGAGGTCAACGACAACCCGAACATGGATTACGGCGTCGAGGATCTCGTGCTCGGCGACAAGCTCTATCGCAAGGTGATGAAGCACTTCCTGCATCGGCTCGAGTCGCGCACGCGCGAGCAGGCTCGGTGAAGCAGAACCCGGTCCGCGTCCGCCGGGCACGTGCGACCGACGCAGCGCGGATCGCGGACATGGAACGGCACTTCCCGAGCGATCGGCTCTCCGATCGCGCGATCCGACGCTTCCTGCGCTCGCCGCGCGCCGACGTGCTGGTGGCGACCGAGCGCAACCAGGTCCTGGGCAACCTCATCCTGCTCACGCGCAGCACGTCCCGGATCGCGCGGATCTATTCGATCGTGGTCGATCGGGCCGGCCGCGGCCGCGGGCTCGCCAAGCGCCTCGTCGCGCAGGCCGAAAGCGCCGCGCGCCGGCGCCGCTGCGAGTCGGTGGCGCTCGAAGTACGCGAGGACAACGCCGCCGCGCGTGGCCTGTATGCCCGGCTCGGCTACGTCGAGACCAAAAAGCTGCCGGGCTTTTATGACGACGGCGCCGACGGCCTGCGGCTGTGCAAGAAGCTGTAGTTCGCGGGTAACCGCGCGCCCCGGCTACAATAACCGCCACGGAGCCCAGGACCTGGCTCCAGAAATTGGGGATGACCGATGAGACGGATCGCACTGCTCCTGTTGGCGCTGCCATGGATGGGCCTGGCCAGCACCGCGCATGCAGCCAGCGAAGAGCTGCGCGGTTATGTCGCCGGTCAGTACGAATACGTCACCCTCGATTCGCGACGCGACGCCGAGCAAGGCCAAGGCTTCCGCGCGCTCTATGGCTTCCCGCTGGTCGATTACGCGTCGCTCGAGCTCTCCGCGCGCTACACGCATTCCAACCTGAAGTTCGGTGCGCCGAGCTGCAGCGGCGGCAACTGCGTCGACAACATGTTTGCGATCGGCGGCGACGTCGCGATCTCGCCGTGGCGAGGCCCGGTCGCGCCCTACATGCTGCTCGGCATCGGCGGCGTGAACGATTCCATCGGCGGCGGCAACGAAACGAGCTTCTACGCCGACGCTGGCGCCGGCGTCTGGGTGCGCCTCTACAACAGCCTGTTCCTGCGCGCCGAAGTGCGCCGCGCCGCGGTGTTCAACGGCGGCCCGGTGAACGACGCCAAGGTCCTCAACGACACGCACGTCGGCGTCGGCCTGCAATACATGTGGTTCCGCGAAGTGATTCACGCCAAGCCGTATCGCGCGCCGGTGCCGGTCACTCCGCCGCCGCCGGATCCGTGCAAGATCGACTCCGATCACGACGGCGTGCCCGACTGCCGCGACAAGTGCCCCGACACGCCGCCGGGCTTCAAGGTCGACGCGCAGGGCTGCATCGAAGAGAAGCAGACGGTGATCATGCTGTCGCGCGTGCTGTTCTCGCTGAACAGCTCGGATCTCAAGCCCGAGGCCAAGCAGCAGCTCGACCAGATCGTCGCGGGCCTGAAGTCGCAGCCAGGCGTGACGCTGGAGGTCGGCGGCCACACCTGCAACATCGGCACCGAGCAATACAACATGGCGCTGTCCAAGCGCCGCGCCGAGTCGGTGCGCAACTATCTCGTGCAGCAGGGCATCGACGCCTCGCGCCTGTCGTCCGAGGGCTACGGTGAATTCAGCCCGATCGCCAGCAACGACACCGACGAAGGCCGGCAGCAGAACCGGCGCGTGGAATTCAGGATCCTTTCGAAGTAGGCGGGTTCACAGCGCTTCGACGAGGGCCGCGCGAGCGGCCCTTGGTTTTTTGGGACACAGCAACTAATCGCGTAAGTTAATACTAAGGCCGTCCGCGAGTAGCCCAGGCTAACTACGCATCCGCAAGCGCTTTCGTCTCACAAAATCGTTTGCCGCACCGAGCCGTCGACACCTGCCCGAGCGGACAGGTGCGCGAAAAAATTTCTTCCGCAATGCTTGCGCCCCTCTTGTTTTTGGTTTTTGAAAGTTGTTAACGTAGCCGCCCCGGGGGTGCGACATGTCAACTGCAACGCAGTTGGCGAGACACGCATCGAAGCGTGATCTCGTCGCGGCGCTCGATCTGATCGACGCTGCGCTACAGGTCGGCACGGAAGCCCAGTTCGGCGGTCTGATGCGCCTGGTGTTCGACGTGCTGCCCATCCAGCGCGCCGACGTCTGCGTGGCCGAGATCGGCACGGATAACGCCATCGTCCGTGCGAATCACCGCGTGAGCATCGACTACCCGCAGCAGTGGATCGGCGTCTATCGCCGCCGGGGCTATCAACGCATCGACCCGGTCGCTCGCAGGCTGTTCGTCGAGCACAGGCCGATCATCTGGTCGCAGCTGCGCAGCCAGCATCAAACGCCGGTCGAAAAGGAGTTCTACGGCACCGCCGCGGAATTCGGCCTGACCGACGGCTTCGCGTTCGGCGCGCGTTTCGACAATTCGAGCGCCGGCTCCTTCTTCTCGTGCGTCGGCGAGGACCTCGCCTCGAACAAGCGCCACCGCGTCCTGCTCGATTTCCTGGTTCCGCACCTGCACGTGGCGCTGTCGCGCATGCACATGGGTCATCAGCGCGACAAGCCGAAACTCACGCCGCGCGAGCTCGAAGTGCTCACCTGGGCCAAGTACGGCAAGACGAACTGGGAGATCTCGTCGGTGCTCGGTGTGACCTCGCGCGCGGTGAAGTTCCATCTCGAGAACGCGATGCGCAAGCTCAACGTCGTCAACCGCACGCAGGCGACGGCGGTGGCGCTGTCGCTGGGGCTGATCAAGTGGAGCTGAATGTGAACTAGAAACTCGCCAAGAGGCGAGTCGCCAACAAGAAGAAAGCATGTCGGGGGGTGTGCTGATGGATCTGTTCGACCAACTGCTGGCGGCCACCGCCGCCGACCAGCGCCGATACGTCTTGGACAATCCGCTGTTCGCGCTCGTGGCATCGGGGCAGGCGACGCGCGATCAGTACGTGGTCTACCTGCGCGAGACCTACTATCTGGTCCGCCACACCTCCAGAGCTCTGGCGCGGGCGGCCTCGCATGTCGATGATGATCAACGTGCGCTGCGCGCGTGGCTCGTCGAGCAGGCGAACGAGGAGCACGGTCACGAGCAGTTCTGCCTGAAGGACCTGCACGGCCTCGGACTGGATGCGACCGCCATCACTTCGCGGATGCCGGGGCCGGGTGCGTGGGGCGTCGTCACCCAGAACTATTTCTTCGCCGGCGCCGGTCATCCCGAAGCGCTGCTCGGCGTCGCATCCGCGACGGAAGGCATGGGCGCGCAGCTCGCTGGCGATCTGGCCAGCGTGCTGATCCGTCGCTACGGGATTCCCGAGCGCGCGACGACGTTCCTGCGCAGCCATGCCGGCTTCGATCAGCGCCATTACGAGCAGGCGCGCGATGCCGTCAATCGATGCGGGACCGCAGCGAGCCTGCCGTGGATCGAGCACGGCCGGCGCATGACGTTCTTCCACTACGGCGGCTTGTTCCGTGAGGTTGCAGCTTCCACCGAGCGCTTCTTCGCGTTGCGCACGGCTCACGAACAACCGGAGTCCACCCATGCCTGAAGGCGCCGCCGATCCGCTGGATCTGTATCGCAGCGAGCTGTTCAACCTCTGTCACGTCGGCGCGGATGCCGAGTTCTCGGAATATCACGCCTTCCTGCAGGCGCATTACGAGCCGCTCGGGTTCTTCTGCGGCGAAGTCCTGCCCTCGGCGCAATCGATGATGTTCGCGATCCGCCACTGCGGCGCGCTGGCGGCGATCTTCCGCCTGACGCCGGTGAGCGATCCGCGCAGTGACTATTTCGACCTGGTCCCCGGAGCCCGCGACGACGACGGTGCTCATCGACGCTTGCTCGAGGTCAACAACGTCGTCATCGCGCGGGAATTCCGCGCCTCGATCGCGCTCGGCCTCATCCTCTACCACAGCGCATGCCAGGCTCACGCCAGTGGCTATCACTACGTCGTCGGCATCAACCGCTTCGAGGTCCTGCGCTTCTTCGTCGACTTCGGAGTGATTCCCGCGGAGCACCCGCCGCTGTCGTTGCTCGGCAAGGAGCATCTGCAGGACTTCGTGAATTATTACGACACCGCCGATGCCGGCTCCATCGCGTACATGCACGAGCGTGCGAAGCGCTATTTCCACCAGGAGCTGGTGATGCGCAGCATCCGCGACAAGTACGTTCGCCCGAGAGCGGCAAGGGTGCAGCACACGCCGCACTAGGTCGCCTGTCCAGTCAGGCAGTGACGTCGGCGTCGGCGGCGTGCGAGCGTGCACGCCGATGATCGACCGAAGCCAAGCCACGCGCCGACGGCTGGACGCCCGGCCCGACGTCCTCGACCTGCGCGACCGCTGGTATGCGAGCGCGCTCCCGTCTGTCCCGCCTCGGCGGCCGCTGGCGGACTATCAGAAACGGCGCGCGCCGGTGCTGGACCAGGGTTGCGATGGCGCCTGCGCCGGCTTCGCGGTCGCCACCGTCGCGAACTATCTGCTGCGAGCAGGTCGCGACGGTCCGACGGAGCCCGCGAGCCCATGGATGCTTCACGAAATGGCGCGTCGCACGGTGGAACCCGCGGGCGATGACGCACCCTCCATCGGCCTGCGCAGCGCTCTCAAAGGATGGCATCGGCACGGCGTGTGCGGTCGATCGCTGTGGCCCGAGCCCATCGCCGATTCCGAGCCGGCGCTCACGGATCAGCGCAGCGCCGACGCAGCGGCGCGACGGCTCTCCGCGTACTTCCGCATCGACCACCGCGACTTCTCCAGCGTGCACGCGGCGCTCACCGAAGCCGGCATTCTGATCGCGAGCGCGTGGATCCACGAAGGTTGGCTCAGTCCCGATCCGCAGGGCGTGATCCGCGAAGGCAGCCGACGCCTGGGTTGCCACGCGTTTGCCGTCGTCGCTTACGACCAGGATGGCCTCTGGGTCCAGAACAGTTGGGGCACGCACTGGGGACTGCACGGCTGCGGCTATCTCGACTACGACCAATGGCTGCGGCACGGCGTCGACGTCTGGGCGGCGCAGCTCGGCTCGTCGGTGCGCGTCCAGGCACACGAGATTCGCGAGCCGAGCCCGACCTATGGCGACGACCGCGCCGTGGAGCTGCGGCCGCATGTGATCAGCCTCGATCGCGACGGCCGCCTGCGCACCAGTGGCCGCTTCGGCAACACCAAGGCGGACGTCGAAGCGATCTTCCGCAACGATATCCCGCGCCTCACCGGCGACTGGGATCGACCGCGCATCCTCTTGCTCGCCGGCGGAGGGTTTCACGCCGACGAGGCGGAGCTCGAGCAGCTCCGAAAGCGCGTGCCGCGCTACCTGCGGCAGCAGATCTATCCGATCGCGCTGCTCTGGCGAAGCGGCATCCGTGGCTCGCTCGACGCCTTGTTGCAGATCGCGCTGGCCGAGCCCGAGCTCGCCCGATCGCCGCAGCGCGAATGGCGCAGCGCGCCGCCGCGCGAGGAAGCGCTGGACGCGCTCGTGCGCCGCACCCTCGGCCGCACGTTCTGGGATGAGATCAAGCGCAGCGCCTTGCAATCCTGCATACGGCCCAGTGGCGGTGCCCGCTTGCTGGCCGGCTTGCTCGCCCATCGCATGACGCTGGATCCTTCCTGCGAGCTGCACGTCTGCGCGCACGGCGCGGGTGCGATCGCCATGGCGCCGCTGCTCGCCCTGGTCGCGACCAAGGGGCACGTCAAGGCGCCCGGTTTCAGCGGTACGCCAGGCTTTGGATTGCGCGTCTCGAGCTGCGCCCTTTCAGCGCCCGCCTGCACCACGGACCTGTTCCAGGCGACGTATGGCGCGGCGATCGGCACCGGCGCGATTGCGCGGACGACGCTCGTGGTGCTCGACGAGGAATCGGAGCAGCAGGATGCGCTGAGTGACGGGTATCGCCGCTCGTTCCTGCACATGGTCGCCAATGCGCTCGAAGAGCGCCCTGGAGCAGCGCTCGTCGGGGATGCCGCGTCGACGAAACGGGATGCGACGCTGCGCGCGCTGATCCGGTCACGCCAGCTCGAGCTTGTCGTGGTGCCCGGCAAATGCGGCCGCGCGCGGACGCACCAGGAGCTGGAGAACGACGACGTTGTCCTGCAAGCGTTGATCGCGCGGATCGTCGCTGCCGATTGGAAGGGTTCAGCGGTGCGCACGCGCACCCGCTAGCTCAGCAACTTCTCCCGAGCCGGCGTCAGCTGCGCGATCGCGTGCTGATAGCCGCGCTCGACCAGATCGTGCAGCTTCTTCCAGTCGAACATGCCGACACCTTCCACCGGCATGCGCAGGTAGACATCGGCGCGTTCGGCGCGACGCTGCACACCCGACTCTGAGGTGAGCGTCGCGGTGCGGAACAGGATGTCGCGCAGGCCCGGCGGATCGCCGGGGCCTTCCCACCGCAGCAGTGCATTCGGATCGGGCCCGTTCATGCCCGCGCCGGGTGCGCTGATGTCGCCTTCGGTGGAGACGTCGGAGGCGATGATCGGCCCGCGCTCCATCGCCTGCATCACGTCGGTCGGCAGCGAGTTGATCACGCCGCCGTCGCACAAGAGATCGCCCTGATACGCGATCGGCGGCGCGATGCCCGGCACCGCCATGCTGGTCGCGAGCCAGACGTCGAGCGGCCCGCGATCGTGGACCTGCGCAGCGCCGCGCGTGAGGTTGGTGCTGACGCAGAAGTAGGGCATGTGCAGGTCTTCGATCTTGCGATCGCCGAGCAGCGCGGTGAGGTGCCCGAGGAACTTGCGTCCGCGGATCAGCGCGACGCGCGGCAGCGTGTAGTCGTTGAGGTAGTTGTGCTGGACGAAGGTGTCGTTGCACAGGTAGGTGATCTCGGCGCTGTTCCAGCCGCACGCGAGCAGGGCGGCGATGAACGCGCCCATGCTGGTGCCGCCGGCGATGTCGATCGGGATCTTGAGCTGCTCGAGCGCGCGGATCAGCCCGATGTGCGCGAAGCCGCGCGAGCCGCCGCCGCCGAGCACGAGCCCGACGCCGCGACCAGTGAGCTGGCGCGCCAGCGAGGCGAGATCGCTCTGATCGCCGGGGCGCAGGAAGTAGTGCGCGCGCGCGCCGGTCAGCGCGAGCCAGCCGAGCGTGTCGCCGCTCGCGGCGCCTTCGTGGCGCATCAGCACGAGCTCGATCGGCGCAAGGATTCCGCTCTTGGCGAGATCATCGAGCATCGCGCTGCGTGCGTCGGCGGCGCCTGCATTGGCGAGCACGATGACGCGATCGGCCTGGTGCATGCAGCGCATCGCCCACGCGTCGCTGTCCCGACCCGACGCGTAGACGAGATAGCGATGCTCGCCTTCGAGCTGGTTGAGCCAGGCGGTGAGCCGATCGTCGAGCTCGCCGGTAAACGGCGCGTTCGCGGCGCCGGCGCCGACTTCGGCGTCGGCATCGGCGGCGCGGATCTCCCGCGAGGTCGAGTGATAGTTGCGGATCTGTCCGACCAGCTTCTCCGCGAAGGCTTCGGCGTCGATGTCGGGCGACGCGGACAGAACCGCGAGCGTGCGATTGCCGCGCGCGGAGGCGAGCTTCTGCTGGCGCTGGTTCGCCGCGAGCCGCTGCACCAGCACGCGCGACATCACGATCATCGCCGGCGGATGCTGGGTGAGGAACACGAGGAACGCGGTGCGCTCGAAGCGCAGCAGCACGCTGTCGCGGATCGCATGCACGCTGCCGCCACGCTTCTCGCCGGCGATCACGCCGACTTCGCCGATCGGCTCCAGGTGCCCGACATAGCCGACGACCACGCCGGCGGAGGTGACGCGCAGGCGTCCGGTGGCGACGATGAAGAAATGGGTCGGCTCGTCGCCCTGCTCGAACAGGGTCTGCCCGCTACGCAATTCGTAGCGTTCGGAGAGCTGCGCAAGATCATCCAGCGCCTCTGCCGAGAGTGAGGCGAACAACGGTGCCCCCGCGAGAATGGATCTGGCGTCCACGTGAGGCCAAGTCTAGCGGAAGTGCTGCGTTTCCTCGGGGGTGAGCGGCCCGGCGCCACGGCCGTCGTCGGTCAGCACGAGCTCGGTGCGATCGCCGCGCGAATCGGTCAGATCGACGTGATCGACGCGGGTCTTGCCGTGGATGGTCACGCGGGCGACCACGCCGCCGAGCGCGCCCGCGTGCGGGACGAGCCCGAGCTGCCAGCCTTGCGCGTCCGGCATGCCGAAGGTGTCGAAGTTCTCGGCGAGCAGCTTGAGATCGAGCGCGAACAGCGAAAGGAACACGTCGGCAACGACGCGCAGCGCGGGCTGTTGCTGCGACGTCAGCGTGATCGGCGTGCCGCCGGCGTCGCGCTGCGTCATGCCGTCGCGCGTGAGGATGAACTCGGAATCGAACGGGACTTTCGTGTGCCACCACACGCCGCGATCGCGCGCGAAGGTGAACTCGCCGCGCGAGACGAGCGGCTTCGGAATCCCGGACAGATATTTCCGCTGCTCGAACGCGCCGCGCAGCGCCTGGGATTCGGCGAGCGGCGTGCGCGCAGGCGCGAGGAGCTTGGCGAGCTGATCGAGCGTCGCGGCGTGCGCGAAGAGATCATCGGCCGCGTGCGCAGAGCCGAACGCGATCGCAAAGATCGCTGCGAAGAGGAATCGACTCAAGGCCGCGGCAGGCCCAGCCGCTCGAACAGCACCGGCGGCGACATCAGGCACATCTCGCCGGTCTTCACGTCGACCGCGACCTGCACGCTCTCGCCCTTGGTGAGGCGTTCGCCGGTGGTCGCGTCGGTGATGAGGTAGCGCAGCTTCAATCGATATTCCCACTCGACGATCGTGCACTTCACTTTCACGCGCTGATCGAAGCGCAGCGGCTTCACGTAGCGCACGTGCAGGTCGATCACCGGCCACGCGTAGCCCGACTTCTCCATCTGCGGGTAGCTGTAGTCGAGCTTCTCGAGCAGCGCGCAACGGGCCACTTCGAAATAGCGCGCGTAGTTGCCGTGCCAGACGATGTTCATCGGATCGAGATCGTAGAACGGCACCTGCACGATCACTTCCGCCTCGAGCGTGACGCCGGCGGCGGGCAGGCTCACGCCGGTCTCCGCACCAGGCGTCGACCGAGGAGCCACGGCAAGCGGGGCAGCATCCCGAGGAACAAGCGCGTGTGCATCCACGCGATGCGCAGGTTGTCGCGCACGAGATCGAAGTTCGAGACGCCGTCGCTCGGATAGGTGACGCGCGTCGGCAAGCCGATCACCGGCACGCCGATCCAAAACAGGCGCACGAGGATCTCGGTGTCGAAGTCCATGCGCCGGCCCCAGCGCATGCGGCGCCACACCGCGAGCGACGGCAACACCGGATAGACGCGGAAGCCGCACATCGAGTCCTTGATCTGCAGCGACAGCGTGTTGATCCACACCCACAGATGCGTGAAGTAGCGGCCGTAGAGGCGCGAGCGCGGCACGGACTCGTCGTAGCGCGGCACGCCGGTGACCACCGCGCGCGGGTTCGCTTTGGCGGCCGCGATCAGGTTCGGGATGTCGGTCGAGTCGTGCTGACCGTCAGCGTCGATCTGCAGCGCGTGCGTGAATCCGTCGCGCGCCGCGGCTTCCATCCCGGCCATCACCGCAGCGCCCTTGCCCTGGTTGGTCGGCAGATGCAGCACCGTGAGCCAGTCGGCTTCCTGCGCGGCGAGCGCTTGCAGCGAGTGCAGTGCATCGGGCCCGGAACCGTCGTCGACGAGGATGCACGGCAGCCGCATCGGCTTCACGGCCGCGATCGTCGCCGCGATCGCGTTCTCGTGCCGATAGAACGGGATGACGAGACAGATCTTCATGCGGATGCGAACAGCACGCGGCCCTGCACGCAGCTCAAGCCGGCGTCGTCGTATTCGAAGGAGAGCTCCTCGCCCGCGCGACGCAGCGTCAAGGTCACGTCGGTGTCGAGCGGCATGATGCGCATGAACTTCACGCCAGCGAGGCGCTTGAACACGCCGGGCAGCGAGAACTCCTTGCGACCGAAGTCGATCGCCCATTTGAGCAGCACGACGCCGGGCACGATCGGCAGACCGGGAAAGTGACCGGCGAGGAAGGCGAGCTCGCGGGGAATCCGTAGCTGCATGCGAATCGTTTCTGCGTCGCGCCGCCTGCTGACGATCCGCGGCTCGGTGACCACGGCTGCCGTCAGGCGGCGGCCTGGGTCAGGCCGTAGACGACGTTGACCACGTCGCCGACCGTGCGCACCTGCTTGAAGGCCTCGGGCTGCACGCGGCGCCCGGTGATCTCCCGGAGCTTGATGATGAGGTCGACGGCGTCGATCGAGTCGATGTCGAGGTCCTTGTACAGGTTGGCCTCGAGCGTGATCTTGGCCGGCTCGACCTCGAAGAGCTCCACGAGAAGGTCGCGCAGCCTGGCAAAGATTTCTTGAGTGCCCATTTCCTTGAACCATCCCCCGAACCGCGTCGGCCTGAAGGCCGACCCACAACGGCCGACCGCAAAATTATACGGCGGCGGCCATCCCCGTGGTGTGAGCGGGATCACCGATTTTTTGGAGGGATGCCGTGAAGTACGCCTCGAGGTCCCGGGTCAGGTGTCGGGCGGCCAGCGACGGCTCCATCGCGAGATAGGGCTCGATGGCGATCGGCTCGCCGACCTCGATGCGCACGTGGAAGGGCCGCGGCGGAACGTGGTACCAGGGCTGACCCTTGATGAGGGTGGGCGGCGACACCGACAGGGTCACCGGCCGCAGCGGGCACTTCGCCGCGAGCGCCATCTGCGCGGCCCCGCGGCGCATGCTGATCGGCTGGCCGGGCACGGTGCGCGTCCCTTCGGGAAAGATGAGCAGCGAATGTCCCGCCGTGATCGTCGCGGCGCAGTCGCCGATCAGCTCCTCGGCCGAGCGCTCGGCGATGTAGCCGGCCCAGGTCGCCGGAAGGCGCATGAAGCGGTTGGTGAAGATCGCGCGCTTGACGATGCAGTCGACCTCCGGGATCTGCGAGATCAGGAAGACCACGTCGAGCAGGCTCGGGTGATTGGCGACGATGAGCTGGCCGCGCTCGCGCAGCTTTTCGCGGCCGTGCACTTCCCAGGTCAGGATGCCCATCAGCTTCATGAACCAGACGAAGAGGCGCCACGACGCGCTCATCAGGCGCTGCACGCGACGCTTGGTCGTCGCCGCATCCGGCGACGTCAGCGCCGCGAGCGGGAACAGCGTGACCGACAAGACGAGGCCCCCGAGGCCGAAGGTCACGAAGGCGATGCCGGTCGCGATCACGCGCCAGCCGTGATTCAGCCGCTGCAGCGCTTTCATCCCCGCGCTTCGGGCATGGTGTAGCTGCCTTCGACTTCCACCAGGAGCTCGCGCCGGCAGATGTCGCCCTGCAGGATGAAGAGCGGCGCGTCGGCGGGGAAGTGCTTCGGCAGCTGCGATCGGATCGCCTCGAGCACCTTGCGATCGCGAACGTAGAGCTTCAGGCCTTCGGCGACGACGGCATTGCTGCTCGCGCCGGGGAAATGCTGCGCGATCGCATTGTCGATCAGCGCGCGGATGTTGGTCTTGAGCTCGCCGAGCTGCGCGGGGGCGTCGTCGAGGTGCTTGCTCTCATGACCGACGATGCTCGCGGTGCCCGAGACGAGCAGCTGTGCGCGATCGGCCCAGCGCTTGAGCGTCGCGCGCGAGAAGCTCGGCGACACCGGTCCGTGCTCGCGCGGATAGCGGAACGCGCTCACCTGGCGCGGATTCTCGACCTGGATGCCGGGCGTGCGCCCGGCGAGGAAATAGATCAGCAAGCCCGAGCCGCCGGTGCCGATCACGGTTGCCGCCGGCAGGTTCTGCTCGAAGCCGGGCTTGAGCGACATCGCCTTGTGCCGGCCGACGCAGAACTGCCGATAGCGCTCCTGATCGCCGTCGCCGCGATGGATGTCGGCGAAGTAATTCCACACGCGCAGCCAGCACGGATAACCGAAGCGCTGCATCAGCTGATCGATGCGCACGTACGCGCGGAACGCCGCGTGGTCAGGATGCGCGAGCGCCGATTCCTCCACGCGCAGCTGGCCGAACAGCACCTCGCCGTTGTGCGCGTAGCCGATGCCCTCGTGCCAGCCGTGCTCGACGGCGCGATCCGACGTCCACACTTCGGCGAGCGGCGTCGCCTGCAGCTGTGGCAGGGCGACGACGACGTCGCGCGGATCTGGTGGGTCGGCCTTCAGGGCCGCGCTTTCGCCGAAATGAATCCGCACGAGCGTGCGCGCGTCGAGGCGCGCATCGGCAGGAGCCGGGAACGCCGCGTGATAAGGGCGCCTAGGGAGAAATGGACTTGGCAGCGCCATGCGCTGGTGCAGGCAACGTTGGGTTTGCGGGATACTATTGTAAAGGGATAAGCCGTCGCGCCCCGCGACGGCAACCGGGTCAGAACTGAAATGTCGGCACAGTCCGCGGATGAATCCGCGATGGCGCACCTCCTGGTGCAGGCACTCAATCTCGACGGCGTGGACGCGGGCGCGATCGCGCCGGACGCGCCGCTGTTCGGACAGTCGGAGGGCAGCCTCGGTCTCGATTCGATCGACGCGCTGGAGATCGCGCTCGCGATCAGCCAGAAGTACGGCGTCGAGCTGCGCTCGGAGGACGAAGCCACCAAGAAGGCTTTCGGCTCGCTGCGCCGCCTGACCGCCCATGTCGCCGGCAAGCGCGCGGCGTAGGCAATCCTCCTGCCGGCAGCGGCAGCGCCATGCTCCTTCTCGTCATCGCCTATCCGCTGCTGTCGCATCTGGCGACGGTGCGACAGAACCTCTGGCTGCAATGGGCCGCGCTGATCTGCCTCGTCGCGATCCCGCTGTACCCGCAGATGCGCGCGATGTCGCCGCCGGCGTGGGGCTGGTGGCTCGGCATTTCCGCGGCGCTCTATGGGCTGGTCTTCTTCGGCGGCGGCCAGTACGCGCTGTTCCTGCCGCCGGTGCTGCTGCCGATCGCGCTCGGCATGCTGTTCGGCGAGTCGCTGCTGCCGGGCCGCACGCCGCTGATCACCCGCATCGCGCGCGCCGCGCGCGGCGGGCATCTCGCGCCGGAGCTCGCGCACTACACACGCATGGTGACGATGGCATGGACTGCGCTCCTGTTCACCATTGCCGCGAGCGCGGCGCTGCTGGCGATCTTCGCGCCGCTGCACGCGTGGTCGCTGTTCACCAACCTGATCAGCTACGTGATCCTCGGCGTCGCGTTCCCGCTGGAGTATCTCTGGCGGCGGATCCGCTACCGGCACCTCGAGCATCCCGGCTTCGTCGCGCACATCAAGCTGATCGCGCGCACCAATTACCGCAAGGCGTGACGCGATGCTGCCGCTGATCGCCGATTTCTCGCCGAGCGCCGTCATCTTCCGCCGCGGCGAGAGCGCGATCACGCAGGCGCAGTTCCTCGGCCAGGCGCGCTTGCTGGCGACGCGGCTGCCGGCGGGCAGTCATGCGATCAATCTCTGCGAAGATCGTTATCACTTCGCCATCGCCTTCTGTGCCGCGCTGCTGCGCGGGCAGACCAACCTCCTGCCCAACAACACCACGCCGGGCGCGATCGCCGATCTGCTCAAGGCATTTCCCGCCAGCTACGTGCTGTCGGATCGACCATCGCCGGTCCCCGATGCGCCATTCCGCGCGGTGCTCGCGGATCCGAGCGCGCCGCCGACGCCCGACGCCCGCATCGAGATTCCGCCCGAGCAGCTCGCGGCCATCGCGTTCACCTCGGGCACGACCGGTGTGCCGACGCCGCACTTCAAGACCTTCGGCACGCTGGTCGCCGCGGCAGAGATGTCGCGCGGCATGCTGATGCCGCACGTCGCAGAGGCACAGATCGTCGCGACCGTTCCGCCGCAACACATGTACGGCCTCGAGTTCACCGTGTTCTGGCCGATGGTGTGCGGGTTCTCTGCGAGTGCCGGCAAGCCGTTCTTCCCGGCCGATCTGCGCGACCTGCTCGCCGCGACGCCGAAGCCGCGCGTGCTGGTGACGACGCCGGTGCATCTGCGTGCGTGCTTCGACGCAGGACTGAAATTCCCGGAGATGCAGCAAGTGATCTGCGCGACGGCGCCGCTGCCGCGCGAATGGGCGAAGCGCGCGGAATCGCTGTTCGGCGCGTCGGTGATGGAGATCTACGGCTGCACCGAAGGCGGCAGCCTCGCGAGCCGGCGCACGTCGGAGACCGACATCTGGACGCTGCATCAAGGCCTGATGCTGTTCGAGGAGCACGTGATCGCGCCGCACTATCCGGAGCCGATCGCATTGCAGGACGAGCTCACGCCGGTCACCGGCGTGTCGTTCCGGCTCACCGGTCGCCGCGGCGACCTGATCAAGGTCGGCGGCAAGCGCGCCTCGGTCGCCGAGCTCACGCAGAAGCTGCTCTCGATTCCCGGCGTGCTCGACGGCGTCGTGCTGATGCCGGAGGGCGCCGAGCGTCCGATGGCGCTCGCAGTGGCGCCGGAGCTCGGTGAGCGGCAGATCCTCGCGGCGCTGGCGAACGACATCGATCCGCTGTTCCTGCCGCGCCCGCTGCGCTGCGTGCCGAAACTCCCGCGCGACGCGACGGGCAAGCTCGCGCAGGACCGGTTGCTGGAGCTCCTGCGTGCCTGAGGCCACTCGTCAGGCGACGGTGCCTGGCGATCACGCATGCCTCGCCGGACATTTCCCGGATCGGCCGATCGTTCCCGCCGTCCTGATCCTGGAGCTCGTCACCGATGCCGCGCGCGAGGTGATCGGCGCGCTGCGCGTCGCTGCGGTGCGCTCCGCGAAATTTGTTTCGCCGCTCGCACCGTCGCAGACGATGGACATCCGTCTCGACTGGGACGCGCACGCGATCCGCTTCCGCTGCGAGCGCGACGGACAGCCGCTCGCGCAAGGCGTGCTCGAGTACGTCGCGACCCGATGAGCGCCAGCCGGTGGGAGGAGCTGCGCGAGCGCGGCAATCTGTTCTGGCTGCTGCTGCTCCTGCTGGTGTCGCGCCTGCTGGGCCGAGCCGTCGCGCGCCTCGTGCTGGTGTTCGTCGTCGGCTACTTCCTGATCGGCGCGCGTCAAGCCTATCGAGCGTCGCAGAAATTCCTTGCGCGCGCGCTCGGTCGCGCGCCGACCATGGGCGACAGCTATCGGCATTTCTACGCGTTCGCCGCCACTGCGCTGGATCGTTTCTTCGTGATGGGCGGAAAAGGGAAGAAGCTTCAGATCGAGGTTGATCGCCCGCCCGAGGTGCACCGCGCCGCCGCGAAGAGCGGCTGCCTGGTGATGGTGTCGCATCTCGGCAGCTTCGAAGTGATGCGCGTGCCCGGCATCACTGCGCGCGAGCGGCCGCTGAAGATCCTGCTGGATCGCGCACACGGCCCGACGTTCACCAAAGTGCTCGAGCGGATCAATCCGCAGCTCGCGCAGAGCGTGATCGACGCCTCCGAGCGCGGCCCGACGCTCGCGCTCAAGCTGCGCGAGGCGCTCGAGTCGCAAGCGCTCGTGTGCTTGATGGCGGACCGTGTGCGCGAAGGTGAGCGCGCGATCCCCGTCCAATTCTTCGGCAAGACCGCGATGCTTCCGGCCGGTCCCTGGCTCCTCGCCGCGGCGCTGAAGGCGCCGGTGATCCTCGCGTTCGGTGTCTATCGCGGCGGCGCACGCTACGAGCTGCACTTCGAGCTCTTTGCCGAGCACCTCGACGTGCCGCGCCAGGATCGCGATGCCGCGATCGCCGCGCTCGCGCAGCGTTACGCCGAGCGCCTCGAGCATTACGCGCGCAGCGCTCCGTACAATTGGTTCAACTTCTATGACTTCTGGAATGACGCCTCTTAGCGTGACCCGCTACACGCTGACCTCGGCGCTCGGCCACGGCGTCGCGGCGCAGCTCGCGGCGCTGCGCGGAGGCCGCACCGGACTTCAGCAGAAGCGCTTCGAGACCTGCGACCTGCCGTGTTTCATCGGCGAAGTGTCGAGCCTCGATTCGCCGCTGACCGGCGCGCGCGCGCAATGGGATTGCCGCAACAACCGCCTGGCGTGGCTCGCGCTGCAGCAGGACGCATTCCTCGACGCGGCGATCGCGTTGCGCAGCCGCTACGGTGCGGCGCGCGTCGGCGTGTTCATCGGCACGTCGACGGCGGGCGTGCATTCCACCGAGCTCGCTTACCGCGAGCGCGGCGCGGATGCCCCGCTGCCGTCGTGGTTCCACTACCGCACCACGCAGAACTGTTTCTCGCCGGCGGATTTCGTGCGCGAAGCGCTCGACCTCTCGGGACCCGCCATCGCGATCGCGACGGCGTGTTCGTCGAGCGCGAAGGTGTTCGGCAGCGCGCAGCGCGCGATCGTCGCCGGCGTCTGCGACGCGGCGATCGTCGGCGGCGTCGACAGCCTGTGCCTGACGACGCTCTACGGCTTCAACTCGCTGCAGCTGATCTCGCCGGAGATCTGCCGGCCCGCCGACGCGAATCGCCGCGGCATCTCGATCGGCGAAGCCGCGGGCTTTGCGATCCTCGAGAAGTCGGGTGAAGGTCCGCGCCTGCTCGGCTACGGCGAATCCTCCGACGCGCATCACATGTCGGCGCCGCATCCGGAAGGGGAGGGCGCAGCGGCCGCGATGCGCGGCGCGCTCGCTCGCGCGAACCTCGCGGCGGAGCAGATCGACTACGTGAATCTGCACGGCACCGCGACGCCCGCGAACGACGCAGCCGAGGACAAGGCGATCGTCTCGCTGTTCGGCACCTCGACGCCGTGCAGCTCGACGAAGGGCTGGACCGGTCACACGCTCGGCGCGGCTGCGATCAGCGAGGCGGTGTTCTCTCTGCTGTGCATCGAGCACGGCTTCGCGCCGCAGAGCCTCAACACGCAGACGCTCGACCCATCATTGCGCGCAAACGTGCTGATGCAGCCACTGCAGAAGCGCGTCGATCGAGTGCTGTCGAATTCCTTCGGCTTCGGCGGCAACAACTGCAGCCTCATCTTCGGCCGCGCGGCATGAAAGTCTTCGTGGACGCGATCGGCTTCGCCGCGCCCGGGATGGAGGATTGGGAGAGCGCGCGTCGCGTGCTGCGCGGTGAAGCGGGCTACGAGCCCAAGGCGCTCTCGCTCTATCAGCCGAACCTCCTGCCGCCGAACGAGCGCCGTCGCGCTGCGCCGGCCGTGCGGCTCGCATTCCGCATTGCCGAAGACGCGATGCGCACGTCGAGCTTCAAGCCCTCGGAGCTCGCGACGGTGTTCGCGACGTCCGACGCCGACACCAGCATCCTGCATCGGCTGTGCACCGCGCTCGCGCAGCCGCAGCGCGCGGTGTCGCCGACCGACTTCCACAACTCGGTGCACAACGCCGCGGCGGGATACTGGAGCATCGCGGCGGGCGCGAAGCCGCCGTCGACGAGCTTGTCTGCGTATGACGCGAGCTTCGCCGCCGGATTGCTCGAGGCGGCGACCTTCGTCGTCGTCGAGCAAAAACCCGTGCTGCTCGCGTGCTACGACGTGGTGCCGCCGCAGCCGCTGTTCGACGTGCGACCGATCGCGCTCGCGATGGGCGTCGCGCTGGTGCTTGCACCTGACGGCGCCGGCAGGCCAATCGAGATCAGCGGGGAGACACTGGCCGAAATCCCGATGGCCGATCCCGCGCTGGAGAAGCTGCGTCTCGCCAATCCCGCGGGCCGCGCGCTGCCGTTGCTGCAATCGCTCGCCCGCGCGTGATCGACGAAGCCGAAATCCGCACGCTGATCCCGCACGCGGGAGCGATGAGTCTGCTCGAGCGCGTCGAGCGCTGGGACGAACGCGCGATCACCTGCAGCAGCGCGACGCATCGCCGCGCCGATCATCCATTGCGCCGCGACGGGATGTTGTCGGCGATCCATCTGATCGAGTACGGCGCGCAGGCTTGCGCGATCCACGGCGGACTCGTCGCGCGAGCGGCCGGGGAGAAAGCGGCGAAGCCCGGCATGCTCACCGCGTTGCGCGATTGCCGGATGCACGTGGAGCGCGTCGACGACATCGACGGAGAACTGACGATCGGCGCGCGCAAGATCGCTGCGAGCGGTGCGGGCTCGATGTATCAGTTCGAGGTGAGAGCCGGCGAGCGCATGCTCGCCGAAGGCCGCGTCTCCGTGATGACGGTCGCGGCTGTCTAGGGCGCTTCGGTCTTCGGATTGACCTTCTTCAGCTCGGTGAAGAATTTCCGGATCGTGCCTTCGATCTTGCCCTTGATCTGATCCGCAGTGCCGATGCCGAAGTCTTCGCTGGTGTAGATCACGAACCAGCCCGCGACCGGATACGGCGGGGTGTCGCGTCCGTCGAGCAGCTTGCGCAACTCGACGCGGTAGTTCCAGAGGAACTCGTCGGAGTTGGCGCGCTTCTTCGACTGCACGATCGCGTGCACGCGGATCTGGTCGCTGTCGGGGATGTTGTGCCCGACTTCGTCGCCGATCTTGTGGACCATGTCCGACAGCTCTTGCACGCCGATCTGGCTCGAGTCGGACTTGGCGCGCAGCTCGTAGGCATTGGCGCTGGTGGCAAAAGCGAGCGCGACGAGCGCGGCGGATGCGATACGGATCATGTGACGTCCCCCAAAATTCCCTGGACCTATCTTACTTGAGCAGGTCCTCGATCGCCGCACGCTCCTCGCGCAGCTCCTTCTCGGTGGCGTCCATGCGGGCGCGCGAGAAGGCGTCGACCTCGAGGCCCTGCACGATCTCGTACTTGCCGTTCTTGGTCGTGCACGGATAGCCGTAGACCACGCCCGGCTTGATGCCGTAGGAGCCGTCGGACGGCACGCCCATCGACACCCACTTGCCGTTGCTGCCCAGCGCCCAGTCGCGCATGTGATCGACCGCGGCGGATGCAGCCGACGCCGCCGACGACAAGCCGCGCGCCTTGATGATTGCCGCGCCGCGCTGCTGCACGGTGGGGATGAAGTCCTTCTCGACCCAGGTCTGGTCGACCAGCGACTTCGCCGGCTTGCCCTTGACCGTGGTGTGCGAAATGTCGGGGTACTGCGTGGAGCTGTGATTGCCCCAGATGATCATCTTCTCGATGTCGTTCTGGTGCGACTTGGTCTTCGCCGCGAGCTGCGACACCGCGCGGTTGTGGTCGAGTCGGACCATCGCGTTGAACTGCTTCGGATCGAGCTTCTTCGCGGCGGTCGCGGCGATCAGCGCGTTGGTGTTGGCCGGATTGCCGACGACGAGGACCTTGACGTCGCGCGAGGCTTTCTCGGACAGCGCCTTGCCCTGCGGGCCGAAGATGCCGCCGTTGGCGGTCAACAAATCTTTACGTTCCATGCCGGGGCCGCGCGGGCGCGCGCCGACGAGCAGCGCGTAGTCGGTGCCTTCGAAGCCCGACATCGGATCGGAATGGATCTCCACGCCGGCGACCAGCGGGAATGCGCAGTCGTCGACTTCCATCACGGTGCCCTTCAGCTTCTCGAGCACTTCCGGGACCGGCACCTCGATGAGCTGCAGGATCACCGGCTGATCGGGCCCGAGCATGGAGCCGTCGGCGACGCGGAAGATGAGCGAGTAGGCGATCTG